>OLFV01000055.1_pt1 | contig 135054 bp, 80 predicted proteins | sample 1605551 | NCBI WGS metagenome assembly OLFV01 (sample SAMEA3888922, study PRJEB22519) | human gut metagenome | biome: human gut; feature: human-associated habitat; material: faeces | place: Denmark | collected 2011
ACTTGCATGTGTTAAGCCTGTCGCTAGCGTTCATCCTGAGCCAGGATCAAACTCTTCGTTGTTTAAATTGTTTTATGTCCTCGCTCCGGAATCCGTTATTGTAGTCCAAAGTCATACTTCTTTGACGGTATCAATCCGGAAAATTAATTTTCCTAATACTTGTACTACTTGTTGAATTATGTAAATCTCTCAAAGAACTCTTTTGTCGCTTTCGTTTTGCGAACGTGGCTGCAAAGATAAGGACTTTTATTTTAAACCTCCAAATTATTTCGGAACTTTTTTTTCTAAAAGTTTGTTTCATCATTTTGTACCGGCGTTCTCTCTCGAATGCGGGTGCAAAAGTAGTGCTATAAAACATAACCTCCAAACTTTTTCGTAACTTTTTTGTGATATTTTTTTCATGTCTTAACAAGTTATATAATGTACGTGCAATAAGGCACAAGACATCGTATCCCTTATTTCATAATCCACTCATGTTACCTCCTATTTAAAGTAGCAAACGGTATTAAATAAAAAACTACTAACTAAAAACATTAGAATTAAATCAAAACAGTTTCTAATTCAAAAACATTTTTTTACAAGAACCACAAATTAAATGCGCCCTTTTTAGTTTACTGTATATCACATAATTATAAAGACGCACGTGTTTTCAAAAAAACATGTACGTCTTTTACCAGAAACACGTACGAGAATTTGGAAAAACATGTACGTGTTTTTTGACAAATGCATCAAAAACGGAAGTATTAAGAGAGAAAAATACAATAAGTATGGACTTTATTAATAATTAAAATGTTGGATGCCGATTCCGGTCTTAATATAATCGACGATAGTCACAATCATAGATTCCCCTCCTGCGGCATACAACTCCTCATAGTTCTTGGACGTACTAAGGAACTTTTGGAAATAAAAAACAAGAATAGTATAGAACACATAAATTTATTCCATATCTTTAGCAGAAACAAAATTAGAAACCATGATACACTTATTAATAAACACACTTGCCGAGAAAATGAATGATTTCCTTTCAAGCTATTATGAGCGAGCCGAAATTATAGTAGAAGCAGGAAGCATTGAAGCAACCCCTGCCGAAGATCAATCCGATAAAATCATACTTTCTATCGTAAACATCGAGCGGGAAACAGCCATGGGAATCTCTAGTCCTTACAGAAAGGCACAAGGCAATACATTCCAACGCACATCCCCACCATGGCATTTGAATATATATATTATGGTAGCCGCTATTTTCACCCCCAAAAGATATCTGGAATCCATACAAATACTGTCTGACACCATCTCATTTTTACAGCAAAACCCCAGTCTAAATATACCGGGGCAAGACATAGTAACACTTGAGCCTATTACTACCAGTATACAAGAACTCAGTAATATATGGAGTATTTTAGGTGGACACTATTATCCCTCAGTACTGTGTAAAGCACGAATGATCTCATTCGACGGAAAAGAAATAAAGGATATAAAACAAAGAATATCGAGTCAAGAAATAAATTAGGAAAAATGTTATCAAACATATGACAATGAATGCTTGATGTGTATTTTTTGTCTACTTTTGAAAATATTATTAATTATAAAATGAACCCATAATGAAAATAGAACCTTTAATCAATGTTGCATTTACTCATGAATATAATGACAAAAGCAATTCTTCAAGACTTTTCAACATAGAATCCAAAATAAAATCAAGGGCCGTATTAGGTGGGTCTCTATTTCCCTTCATTCATACAGAAGCAAACCGATACTCAATAGTTGGAGATAAAGAAGAGCTTCTTGATCATCTATCAACAACTCCGGAAGGCCTTAATTTTGAGTTTCGAGCACATTTGGCTGATCCTAATTTCTTATATTATACACGATCCCTTTTGCCTGATGAACAGAATGATCCGGATATACAAATAAGAATTATTGATAACCGGCTCAATCTGATGAGCGTAATCATTCATGTCACCAAGGAATTATTCAAAGCGGGGTGTCCTATAGAGAAAAACATACATTATCAAACAAAAGAAGCTTATTGGGACTTTATTTTGATCCCCCGTAACCCTGATTATATACCCACTGAGATTTTTATGGAGGATAATGGACCGGAAAATATTAGCTTCAAGAATCCCGAGCAAATCCGTTTCATGAATAAGGACATTTTTCGTATCAGCACAGAATATCCGATAAAGATTAAGGAAGAGTCTTATTACCAAAGAAGATCTGATATCACGATTTACGAGAAAAGAGAATATGCTAAAAGAATGCTATTAAGGCATGTTCCTGTTCCCTCTTTGGGACGTTTCCTTATAAAGGAATTACAATCTACCGAGAATTCTATTATACAAATTCTTTATATCTAAATCCTTAAAAAAATAACGTATGGCACAAATAAAAACCCCTGGCGTTTATATCATAGAGAAAAACGCTTTTCCTAATTCAGTCGTAGAAGTCGCTACCGCCATCCCTGCCTTTATCGGGCATACCCAATTCGCACGGGACGGTAACAAGGATTTGACCGATATCCCTTTCCGTATATCTTCTATGGCTGAGTTCCATTCGTTCTTCGGTTTCGCTCCCACCTTGCGATTCGGAATTCGTCCGGAAGATTCCGAGAGTGAGGACACCACCAATGACATAAACGTATTATTCCCCGACGGAAGTTGCCAGCTTACTTTGCCAAAAACGTTCTATGCTTTATATTATAATATGTTGTTGTTCTACGCTAACGGTGGAGGACCGTGCTATATCGTCTCCGTAGGAGATTATGAGCATGACTTTAAAAGCATAGACTTTACAAATGCGCTCTTAGCCTTAAAAAAAGAACAGGAGCCCACGTTGGTCGTCGTTCCGGAAGCCGTATATATGGAGGAAGGCGATTGTTACAAAGTTCAAACTGCCGCTTTGATGCACTGTGGTAACGATATGAAAAATCGCTTTGCCATATTAGATGTTTTCAACGGATACAAAGATGAAAACGGTGCGGTTATCAAAAGTTTCCGGGAAAATATAGGTAGCAATTTCCTTGCGTACTGTGCCTCCTATTATCCATGGATAAATACATCTATCGTCACCGAGAAAGATATCACTTTTTATAATATAGAAAAGGATAGTTTAGAGAAATTGGAGGAACTGATCTTGAACGAATTCTCAAAGAAGTCCGGTGTAACGAATGAGGCTGTCAATGAACTTATGGACAAGTTCAAGCTTTTGCTTACCATGAAAGAGGACGAGGCGGAACGTTTCCATACCTTATTATACCAAGTCAGTTCCGTATACCGCTCCATTTTGAGAGAGATTCGCTTGAGGATCAATTTACTTCCGCCTTCAGCTTCGATGGCCGGTCTTTATACTATGGTAGATAACACCCGGGGAGTATGGAAAGCCCCTGCGAATATTTCCATCAATAACGTAGTCACACCCGCACTCTCGATCACAAATGCCGAGCAAGAAGATCTGAACGTACCGATGAACGGAAAAGCCGTAAACGCAATCCGTAGCTTCCCCGGTGAAGGAATCAAGGTTTGGGGTGCCCGCACGATGGATGGTAACTCGTTAGACTGGCGTTATATTAACGTAAGACGTACGATGATCTTCCTTGAGGAATCAATCAAGAACGCCGCCCGTGCCTATGTATTCGAACCGAATGTGGCAAATACATGGGTAAATATGCGTAGTATGATAGACGGATTCTTACGGGGCGTATGGAAACGAGGTGGATTAGCAGGAACTTCCCCCGAAGACGCATATAGCATTCATATCGGATTGGGAGACACGATGACTCCCGAGGATATTCTGGAAGGTATCCTCAGGATATCTGTATTCGTGGCTATTACCAGACCTGCGGAATTTATCGAGATCACATTCCAACAACAAATGCAAAAAAGCTGATAATTTAAGAATTAAAACCTATTAAAAAAATACGAATATGGCAGGAGAAGCACAAGATAATGTATGGCCGTTACCCAGCTTTTATTTTAAGGTAGAATTAGGTAGCCTCGGGGAAATCGCTTTTAAAGAGGTATCTGGTCTGGATATGGAAGCCCAAGTAATTGAGTACCGACATGGTAATAGCCCGGTTTTCTCAAATATCAAGATGCCGGGACTGAAGAAGACGAGCAATGTCAGTCTAAAGAAAGGGGTTTTCAAAGCGGATAACAAATTATTCGATTGGTTTAACAAGATAAAAATGAACACAATACAGCGAGAAGATGTAACAATCAGCTTACTGGATGAAGCAGGAAGCCCTACGATGGTTTGGAAATTATCGAACGCATGGCCGACTAAGGTTACCGGTGTCAGCTTAAAATCCGATGGAAACGAGGCTGCCATCGAAACCTTAGATTTAGCGCATGAAGGATTGACCATAGAAAACGCTTAATGCTAAGGTTTGATCATATTGTCCCTCCTCCGGTAGCGTTTTATTTCAACGTGACTTTCGAAGGATTGATCGAGACCTCTTTCCAAGAGGTCTCGGGACTACAACTTGAAATGGAGACGGAAACGATTAAAGAAGGGGGAGAAAACAGTTTCAGCTATCAGGTGCCTACCCGACGAAAGCACGGTAACCTTGTGTTGAAACGTTCTTTAATGCCTTTGCCTCATGTGCTAGAGACATATGTGGTTAAAGTATTGGAAAATAATGGAAGTGCCCAGATCGTTCCCGTCAATTTAACTATATCATTGCTGGATGCCGGGCATTTTCCCCTAAATAATTGGTCTGTGCTCAATGCTTACCCTGTAAAATGGGACATTAGCGCATTGAATTCCCAAAAGAATGAGTTGGTGATTGAAACATTGGAGATGGCTTATACTAATTTGATCCGTATGTCGATAAGAGATACAGAAGATACGAAAAAAGAACAATTTAAGCAATGGCTATAACTATAAAAGAAATCCAAGTGTCCGCAAAAGTGACACAACAGAAAAAGGAACCCAACCTCCCTCTCTCCCGTGATTTGATACAACAAATCAAAGAGGAGGTAATTCGTGAGGCCAAGAAAGATTTGTCTAACCTTTTTTCTTGTAGAAAGGAGCGGTAAAACATGAACCAAAAGTTGATCATCGAGGCATATAAATCAATTGAATACAAAGGTGGCGAGAAATTGGGTAATATCACCGTCCAAATCAATCCGGATAGCTATAAGTTAAGCAGATCTACCTCCTATAAGAAAGACAAAAGCATAAAAGAGGATAAGCAACTACCGGAGTATAAACACACCAACCCCTCTACTCTCTCTTTTGATATACACTTCGATGGTACCGGTATTATCCCGACGGGGAAAAAAACCGTGACAGAAAGGATCAAGGATTTGGAGAATATCATTTTTCTACCTAGCGCGGAGATCGATCCACCCAGCCCTTGCTTCCTTAAAGTAATTTGGGGGAGTCTCATTTTCAAGGGGAGATTAACCAGCCTAAATTGGGATTACACCTTATTCTCGCCCAATGGCAATCCTTTACGAGCTAAAGGCTCCTTGTCACTAACAGAGGCGATTAGTAGTAGAGAGACACAAGCAAAAAAGAAAAATCAAAAAGCTGAGGGTAAATTCGTTACTTTTAAACAAGGAGACAGTCTAATCGGGTTATGCGCAAAAGAATATAAAAATTCTGGTTACGCTCCAATGATTGCCTCCATTAATAACCTAATCAGCTTTAGAGATATAAAACCCGGAACTCAATTATGGTTCCCTAAAATATAATGAATATGGATAATTCATTTATAATCAAACTATTCCTAAATGGTAAAGATGTAACGGAGCAATACTCCGTAATCAATGCAAAAATATACAGAGCATGTAATAAGATCGATAAAGCAACGATCTCCATCAGCGCTGATATTATCGACAACAGCCAATTTGAAATACCAGACAACAAAATATTCAATCCGGGTACGGAGCTTAAGTTTCAAGCGGGTCCAACAGATAAGGTCAGCACCTTATTTGAGGGATGCGTTACAACCCATCAGTTAAAAATCAATAGCGAACAACAAACTCTATTTGTTTTAGAATGTAGGGGGTTCGCATATCCTGCAACCTTTGGACGTAAAAATAATGTATATGAAAATAGTAAAGATGATGCCGTTATCAAGAAGATTCTGGGACAATACGGGCTTTCTGCCAAAGTAGATAGCACCGGTATAGAAATTCCACAACTGGTACAATATTATTGTACAGATTGGGATTTTGTACTCACACGAGCACAAAATAACGGATTAGTCGTTATCACTGACGGTAAACAAGTCAAGGTATGTAAACCGAATGTATCTGCCTCCCCGGTCTTAACCATCACCTATGGAGATAATTTAATCGCTTTCGATGGTTCTATATCCGCTTCCGAGCAATACACAGATACAAAAGCCTGCGCTTGGGACGTGAGCCGTCAACAAATTATCAAAGCCACCGCCAGCAAACCTTCTCTCAATGCCCAAGGCGATATCGCCGCAAAGGATCTATCCGGTCTGGCAAATGAAGTGATGCTTTATCAAACCAACGCTCCCATCGGCGACGCTTCTTTACATGCTTGGGCCGATGCGCAAGCTTTATGGAGCGGTCTGGCACGTTTTCAAGGCTCCATCACAATCTACGGGAATGCGTCTATTATTCCGGGCTGTATTATCAAATTAGAAGGATTAAGCAAACATTATAGTGGAAACGCATTTGTTCAATCAGTAGAACATACACTACAAGGAGGCGAATGGAAGACACAAGTCTATATGGGTTTCAGTCCAGTAGTCATTACCGAAGAGCCCGATGTAGTGGCTCCCGCAGCTAGTGGTTTTTTGCCCGGCATACGAGGATTACAAATAGGGATCGTTAAAAAGATCGGAGATAATAAAGATTTCGAGAATTTCATATTAGTCGATATACCCTTGTTACAATGTGAGAAGACGGAGATATGGGCTCGGCCGGTCAGTCCGTACGCAAGCAATGGGGTCGGCATGTTATTTCTACCGGAAGTCGATGATGAGGTAGTCCTGCAATTCATCAATGAGGACCCCTGCCACCCTGTGATTATCGGAAGTTTGTACAGTCGCAAACGAAAAACGCCGGTTTCTTTAGATCCAAAAAATAATTTAAAGACAATTGTTACAAAAAACCAGTTGAAAATTACTTTGGACGATGATAAAAAGATTATCACAATAGGGACTCCCGGAGAGAACACGCTCATATTGGATGATGACAAAAAGCAAATTCTGTTATCCGATGCTAATAAGAACAAGGTCTGTATGGATAAAAACGGAATTATGGTAGAATCCGGCAAAGATCTCATATTTAAGGCAAGAGGGAATGTCAAGACAGAAGGAATGGGTATCGAATCCAAGTCTAAGCAAGATACCAAGATAAATGGCTTGAATATCGAGGTTTCCGCACAAATGGGAGTTAAAGTAAAAGGGTCTGCCACCGCCGAAATATCCGCATCCGGCCAAACCGTTGTAAAAGGAGGCGTTGTAATGATTAATTAAATCGAATGATTTATGCAGAACAAAAATAGTTTTTTAGGTAAAGGATGGGCATTCCCCCCAGAATTCAGCCATAATGATAATCCCACCCGCATGTCTAATTATGAAGAAGACATCCGGCAAAGCTTGATCATCCTTCTCTCCACTCGCACAGGGGAACGAATACATCGTCCGGATTACGGTACGGAACTATATCGTTATCAGTTTGAACAATTAGATCTTACCATGGAGACCATGATTAAAAGCGCTATTGAGAAAGCTGTTCTCTTATACGAGCCTAGAGTCTCGCTTGATCGCATAGAAATTAATAAGGCTTCGATTCAAGATGGCATTCTGATTATCGAACTTTATTATACGATACGTATGAATAATGTCCAACAAGAATTGACCTATCCTATCTATTTTGATTCTAACCGATGAATAAACAATGGAATAAAGATGGATTGACAAGAAAAAAATTGGAGAATGATTTCCGGATACATGAGCCTTTTCAAGTACTCGAGAAAAATCTCTCCAATTTATTGGCTCGTGCCTTTTCGAAATCATCCTTTTTATATCATTACCAATCCTTAGCCATACTCAATGAGATCAAGCAAACAGACACAATCGGGATCGAACAGAGTTTCATTTTGTGGCAAAATGAGAACTCACCGGAAAGTAACAGAGAAATCACCTATCTAAGAAACTCTCTATACCATAAGTTCTCTGATTGGTATCAAAGATTGAATCATCGGATCTTTAGAGATTCCATGTCCGATTTATTTCTGGATATGGAGAAATATAACCAGAGACTTCAGCTAATAACCCTATCCAATCCTAAAACGGTTCGTAGAAGTCTCTACCTATTATTACGTATCCTCCGTAATTTACAAAACAAACGGGAGATTTACATCCAAGAAATCGCTAAAAGCGGAGAGACCGATCCCTCATTAGCTGTTTTAATCGCTTTCTTGAAAAACTATCAATATCTGGTAGATCAGTTCAATAAACGCTGGGAAGCTTATCCGTTATTTTATGTCAACCAAATATTGAAGGAATCTCCCCAAAAAGCGATTATTCCTTCCGCTTGGTTTATCGCCGTGAAGAATAATACCGCACAGCAAGCCCAGTTACCCAAAGGTACAGGTATTATAACACAGGTACCATTTCCTGCGCAAGATATCCAATTTTGTTATCGTACGGACGAAGATTATTCGGTCAATGACATGAAAATAACGAGTATACATTCGTTACTATTGGAAAAAGATCCGAAAAAATATCCAGCGAGCCGATTAGGCTTCGTTACGTCCATCTGGCAAAAACAGTTGAATGACAGGATCGGAAACGTTCCTTCTAAGAAGCCCAATCTGGACTCAGAGCTAATCTTTGAGAACCAATCCTCTATACAAGCTGGACTGATGATCGAATCTCCCATGTTATTACTTCGGGAAGGACATCGGGATATACATATCACATTCGGATTAGAAGAAGACTCCATATCATATTTCAAAGAATTAATCGCTACCACGGAACAATCTTCCCACGAAACCGGGCGTGTATTAAACGACGCTTTCCTATTGGAGTTAAGCACAGAGAAAGGTTGGGCCCCGATATACGCCTACACCTTGACATTCATCAACGAAAACTCCTTTTATCTGAAATTCGTCCTTAATGAGAAATTCGACCCTACAACACCTTGCTCTGAAGCTCATGGTTGCCAAACACGGAACCCAGCGCTCCGTATATTGATGAACACGGATGCTTGGTTATTCCCCTACTCTTGGGTACACCGTATTTTTATTACTAGCTTAAAGATAAAGGTACATGTATCCGGCATGTCATCCTTGAAAATCTATAATCCTCTGGGAGAAGTAGACGCAAGCGTACATTTCCCTTTATTCGGGTTAGAAGCTCAAAAAGGCTCATGGTTCGCATTCGGTAATTATGAGATAGCGATCAAGCCTATCCAATCCATGGGTATTACTTTGCAATGGGCGGATCTACCTTATTCGGAAGGAGGTTTCTATGATTTGTATCAAGCATATAAGACACCTATCGATAATACCACCTTCAAAATTGAATGGGAAAAACTAACAGACCAGAAATGGGTAAAATTACCGGGAAGTACATCTTGTCTTTTCAATACGAAAAACAAGCATACTTCCCCTAGGGGAAAGCTCTCGGAGTACAGCGAGATCGTTTACGACAAACCGTTCAAAAACATTACGGTCTCCACGGAAGAAGAGCAATATCAATATACGAAAACCCAGCAAGGCTTCTTCAGGATTAGACTCACAGATCCGAACGGCGGATTTGGGCAGACGGAGTACCGGATGCTCTTTGCGGATATCATGATAAGAAACAGCCATACCCGTAAACAGACCCCGGTGCCCAAACCTCCTTACAACCCTATGATTGAAAGTATAGGTATCGGTTATAGCGCCGAGGAAGAATACTTTTTCAATGGCGATACCCCAAGAGATAGATGCCGTATCTATCATATCCATCCATTGAGGCAAAAGGAATTACATGAAATCGATCTACGTCATCCGTTCCCAATGGTGGAAGTTCCCACAGAAGATGGGATTATTCTATTCGGTATTGGTAACTCGATCGGTAACGACCAGATCCGTTTATTCTTCGAGATGGCTGCCTTGAAACGGGAAATCGGAAAAGAATATCTTCCTTGCGTACAATGGTCTTTCTTCAACGGCAAGCAATGGGAGTTTATCAAACCGGGTAATTTACTTTCCGATACAACCGGGAATCTGTTGAATACAGGTTTGGTAGACGTCCTGCTTCCCTCACCTATTAGCGAGGAAATGCTAGACATAAATGGAGATTTCTGGCTTTCGGCAAAAGTATCTTGCCACACGCAAAATTGTTCATCCATACGAAATGTCTATCTAAACCCAGTGAAAGCCCGGTTAGAAATCCCCGAAGAAATGGAAGCCCTGATCAGTGAGGAACTCGAAAGCTTCACGGGACTCGTTTCTTTCGAGAAAAGTATGCCGGGACTTACGGATATTTACCAGATCATACCCGCTAAAGGAGGACGTTCGCCGGAAACGCCAGAGGATATGCGGCTCCGGATCACCCAAGAGATGTCCCATCGGAACCGGGCTGTATTGCCTAGGGATTACGAGCAAATAACATTGGCTCAGTTCCCCGAAGTTGAAAAAGTACTTTGCTTGCCCGGAATAGACAGTAAAGCTCAAAACAGGAGCCCGATCGTAACATTGGTCGTGATGCAAAAGGAGAAAGATAAAAAGATCTTGCCTTTATGCGAACATAGGCTACTCATGCGAATCGAAGATTATATAGGTGACAAGACAAGTCCGTTCATTACCGTTGACGCTATCACTCCGGTCTACGAGGAAGTAACCGTTTGCTGTAACCTCCGGATAAAGCCCGGATATCCCGTAGGAGATATACTCCGCCAGACAGAGGCACGCATTAATAATTGTATCGCGCCTTGGCGAGATAAGGAAGAGATCCCGGTATTTGGGCTTTCGTTCTCATCGACAGATCTTTATAACTCCATACGAGAGTGTGAAGCCATCGTGGACATTGATATATTAAGCGTAGCGCATGTCGTATATACGGCAAAAGACCAACAAAAGAGCTATTATCTAAACCGCTACCCGGAAGAGGCAAGGCAAAATTTCAACGTTAGCCCTTCCCAACCTTGGTGCATATTAGTTCCTTCTGATAGGCATTTGCTATATATTGACCAAAAAGACGAACTACTGGAACAACTCGGACTCGGATATTTAGGAGTTGGAAGTAATTTTATTATTAACAAATAAAACAAACCGGATATGCCTCGTACAAACAGAAATACACTAAAAGAATACTTTAAGCGCGGAAGTATGCCCAACCAAAAGCATTTCTACGAATTAATCGATTCCATGGTCAATATTTCCGACGACGGGATCGATAAAAATCCGGATGATGGCTTACGGTTAGCTCCTTCCAAGGAAAACAGTCCCGTCATCAGCTTATTCACGAACATACAAGACAATATTCCAGAGTGGAAAATATACCTAGGTAACAATAGCCAACTCCATATCATACGTCAAGGGCAAGATGAACCGATACTATCGCTTCATCCAAACGGTCGCATCGAGATGAACCAACCCGGTATGGATATACGTATCAACGGCAGTCTTTCCGCAACCCGCTTCGACGGTGCGATACGGGGTAAATTTCCCGCAGATGGCGAATGGCATACCCTGCAAATACCAACGGAAGGATGTCGTGCCTACCGCATCATGGCTGGATGCGGTAAGTTAAAAAGCGGACAATACGCATTAGTGGAAGCCACGGCTATCCATTGTTACGGAAAACATCGAAAAATCCGTACGAATCAATCCTGGTTCGGTTCCTTTTTTAACAAGATCAAATTCCGTTGGTACGGCCCCGGACAAAAATGCAAGTTGCAAATACGTAGCGGACGGGATTATGGAGACAACATCTTTGTTTGTTTCCAGATAACCGATTTATGGAAAGATTACCGGATGGACGCCTCCGACCGGAGAAACACCTTTAATCAAGAATAGCCATGGATGATCTGCCCAACCTGCAAGAGCTAAAAAAGGAGGAATCCATATTCGATAGCCTCCAAAAGAATGCCTTGGAAACAATCCGGGAGCTTTCAGGGCAACTGTGGACAGACCATGCCCCGCACGACCCGGGAATCACGACTCTGGACATCTTAAATTACGCCTTAAGCGAATTGGATTACCAAATGAGTTTCCCATTAGAACAATATCTCACCGGATCGGATAATCGTTTCAATCCGGAGGATTACGGCTTGTTCAGGCCTGAACGGGTTTCCGGGATGGCCCCTGTGACACCCAAAGATTACCGAGACCATTTTTTAGATCAATTAGATAACACTGACTTCTTAGTTAACTTATCGGACATACAAATCCATCCCTATAGATCCAATGATCAGATCTGTCACGGATGGTTCGACATATTTATAGAACTCTCGTCCTTTATCTCAGAAGATCAACACAAACAGGAAGAAAAGAAAATCAAGGAAAAGATTAAGAAACTATATCACGCAAACCGGAATTTAGGTGAACACCTACACGCAATCCATTTCGTAAGAAGGAAACCTTTATTACTCATTGGAAATATCGATATAGACGGTAGCATCTCTCCGGAAAAAACCTTGATCGCCATTTATACGGAGGCGATTCAATTATTCGCACCGGGAAGTCATTATACAGGTAGCGCACTTCCCATATACAAGCTTTTCAAAGGGATCAAGCAGATACAAGGGGTTTTATCGATACACTCTTTGGAATTTCAAGGTTTTGAAGAGGGTGAATACGCCTATACATTGGCATTATCTTCCCCTGAGCAAATCAAGATACGACTTTACCAAAACCAACAAGCGGTAGAGATTAATGCCACAAAAGTATTGAATCGTTTGCATTCGCGGAATAATATCAACCATGCAATACGAGAACAGAAAAAACAAGCCAAATCGATCCTCATGGACAGTCGCCATATCCATCTGAATGATTATAGCGTCACAAATGATTTCCCGATTTGCTACAAGGACTCGTTTACCGATTCATTCAAGGCATATCTTTCTATATTCGACCATCTCTTTTCGGAGGGACATGAAGAAATGAATCATCTAAAAGATTGGATGGCCTTAAATATGGAAACACCCGGTTCCGCTTCTATGGAACAAAACAAAGATCTGCTATTGGATACGTTGGATAAAATCTACGGAGAAAATAGCAACCTGCCTTTTCTCCGCTACTCCCATAAAGAGATAAACCGTCAACGAAGAGTCCGGTTCCTGCGACAACTACCGGAACTTATCCGGGACCGGTATCTGGGCTGTAATCTATTCGACGCAGACTCCCTTTCCGGATTGGAAAGATATCTCTATTCCATACTCGGATGGGAAGATGCGGAAGAGCAAATTTTCATTCTGGAAAACATACTCCTGCATTCACCGGAGGCGACTGATCATCCAGTCCCCTCCCGGGAATTTACCTTAACGGCAATCCTCTCGCAAACAGAACGTACGCGGCAACGGCCGGATTTTCAGCTTCGTCTTGAAGAATTCTTGAGAGAGAAGATACCGGCACATCTACGATTCACGGTTCATTGGCTTCCTCCGAAAGAGCTAGCCCTATTTGTCAAGGACTATAAGGCATGGAGAAAAGCTTGGGCCGATAATGACGACAAAGAGATTGGCCGCACTGGAGAAGTCTTAAAGAATAATCTGATACGAATAAATATCGAACTTTAAATTTACCCTTATGTCAACCAGATATCGAACTACCTACCACGGCATTTTATTGGGCTTATTGCTTCATGTAATCATGGCACAAGCCGTTAACGCCCAAAGAAGTCTCTCGGAGCGATTGGATTATTTCCGGAGTTTAGGAGAGCGGAACGAGTTAGAACTGGAAGAGATTCGTACCCCGATCGTCTCTTACCAGACTCTTATGGACTCGATCACCCAGCGTATCTTAACGGAACAATGCGGTTATATCGTTTATCCCGCTGAATTGGGGAATGCTTTCACTTTCGTAACAAACCCGGACGCAACCCAAGCGATCTCACGTTTGGGTTATTTACAGTCCCCAAGTTCCTTATTACCCGATCATGTAGAGCAATGCGCATATACACCTTGGCTGTTCGGAAACGAGTTATTAACCGCATCCAAGAATAAAGCCAATGCGGATCCTCTCTGCCGCTTCTTCGATGAAAAGCTTGGCCCAGTCAAAGTAACGCAAGCTTTGTGGTATTATTTCAATAAAAGAGAACCGGAAAAGATCTTGCCTCCCCCTACCGTCGAGAATATGTATTTCTTCAAAGGTAAAACCGGAGATCTGGATAATATGCAATCGTTGCTCAACTCCGATAAACAAGGCTATATCATTTGTCCCGTATGGACAGAAGATGTTACAGGTGTTCTGGACAACCCGGACGAGAATCCTTCTATCAGAGGAAGCGGAACGATTGAGTTTTTCATCAAGGAAGCCCCTCTTTCCATCGCTCTCAACATTACGCCCTGGGAAGAAGACACCATCGGATACAGGGAAACCGGCTTCATCCCATTCGTCTACGACACCACTTACACGCAGGCCGTAAAGAACTGGTTGCTATCCGTGCGTGAACTGCGCCCCTACACGGTTCGTACGTTCTTCTGTTATTTCGATAAACGTAGCAAAGAAGAGATCGCCGCACAAAAGAAAAAGGGAAATTGCAGTATTCCCGTATTCAAGGTAGATGGCGCATCATCGGAAACCGAACGCCTATCCGAACGTCTAAGCCAATACAACCAACGAGCTTTTCCCATCGTGCCGTATTGGTTGCAATCCGTATACGAGCAATTACCGGCAGACCTTATCCGGAAATTCAGCCGAATGGAATATCTAGGGTATGTAGTGGATACAGAAAGCGGGCAACCTAGCCAAGTAAGCGACTGGCAACAACAGGAGTGCTTGATAGATATGCCCGTTTATTCGGATACACCCGTCGATTTACTAGTCCTATTCCGAAACTCAAAAGCGACGAATGATTTCTTAAGATCGAAAGAATCCCAGATGGCTCTTTTAAATAACTTATTCACAAAGGGTACCGGTACGATCAACCGAAACCCGTCTCTCCGGAAACTCAACGGATTGACTCTTTACTTCCCTGATTTCGATTTTAAACTGGAGAACCGGAGAGAACTTGTACAATTCGTGAAGTCCACTAGTTTCGTAATCGATTCTTTTTGCGTGGATGGTAATAAAATATATAAAAACTACGATCTAAATGTCATATTCCCTATCAAGGAGAAAAAGCATATCGGTTATCTATCCATTCTATTGAAATACCAATTGGTAGACCGCCTTTGTTTCGTCGATTACGATGAAATGGGCGTTCCCGTAACTACTTGCGAAAATCGAGAGAATAAGCAAGAACCAGTACTCAAGATGGTCATGTATGAGGAAGAATGCGAGGTATCCTTACTAGATAATCTTTTCAACTCTTTATTCTATTTGCTAAATCCTTTTCCGCAAGGCGAGCAACTCACCAGTTGCTCCGATGATCTGGCGCAACTGGCAAATACGGAATTCTCCAACCCGATGCTTATTTATTTCGTATTGGGTGATATATTCCTATTTCTCATACTATTAATCCTAATCACCCTGTATATGACATCCAGTAAGTTCTACATGTTGGCACAACATTATAAGCGATATGTCTTGCCTCTATTACTGGTATTCATATCCGAGATCGTATTGGTATTATACCTAATCACCAATATCGTATCCTCACGGGAAACTTTCGACATATGGACTCAAATGATACTGTTGGCGCTCCCACTCTTCTTTTTTCTCTTAATCATCGTACCGATCGGGCACCGGGAAAGAGAGCCGTTGCCTTAAATCACCACCGGCCCTCTTTATTCAATTCCCGGCGGATCGCCATAGATAAGATATCGGAATCTAGCCGGGGAGTGTCTTGCTTTAGCAACCGAAGGGCACAACGCCTGATCACATTCGAGATGGAGCCACCCGATAACTCATAAGTAGCTGCCATACGGATCATCTTGTCCGCATCCGCAGGTAGCCAAGAAGAGGGAAGCATTCTACGCCATAATTCCTCACGTAAGTCTTGATCCGGCATCGGGAAATAGATAATAGACTGGAAACGACGGGAGAAAGCTTCATCAATATTACTCTTTAAGTTTGTGGCTAAAACAACGGTTCCCGGGAAATCCTCGATCCGTTGCAGCAAATAAGCGATCTCTTGATTCGAATGGCGATCATTAGAAGTGTTCGTCGAGGTTCGTTTACCGAATAAGGCATCCGCCTCATCGAAAAAGAGAATCCAATTTCGGTTTTCCGCTTGGTCGAATACATTCGCAAGGTTCTTTTCAGTCTCGCCGATATATTTGGAGACAATCATGGAAAGATCGATACGATATACATCCATCCCGTTCTTCTTGCCGATCAAGGTTGCGCAAAGCGTCTTACCCGTTCCCGGCGGGCCATAAAACAAAGTGCGGTAACCGGCCTTCAAAAAACGACTCAATCCCCAGTCCGAAAGGATGACCCGATGCCCCGTAATCCAATTATTTATCTCCTCCAACTCCTCACGCACATAATAAGGCAATACGGCATCTTCCCAATTCAAAGCCGTACTAATCCGTTTGGCCGGAAAACCCATATTATAGTCCGGCTTATATTCTCCCTCAAAAGATAAACGGTACAAGAAATCCTCCGATATACGCAGTTGTCCGCTCAAGAACGGTTCACCATTCCCGGCTCCTTCCAAGCCAACGACGTGATACATATGGAACCAATGCTCCTCACGAAATAGACGAACCACTTCCAGACGGCGTTCCACACGATCGCCCGCCAACAGGAAAACGGCCGTCTCGCCCGTTGGCAAGAATCCTCCGTGCGATAGTCCTTTCCAACCGCCAAATTCCGTATAAGGACGGTCAAAATTCTTATTATGCACAAAGAAAATATCCAACATCTGCGGAGAAAGATGAGGCATTAAGGCCAACATCAACACCATCCACTCGTCGAAAGTAGGATCGACCTGTTCCGGCAACAACGCCTTCCAAAGCGGTCCTGCCTTCGGGAGTGGGATATCATAGACGGAAGATAAATCGCACTCCTGCCGGAAATACAAACGAATGGAGACATCCAATACCCGCTGGAACCAATCGATCCACTCGTTCATAAGACAGAAGCAGCTTTAGCGCCCATCACATCCGCCTCGTGTTCCAAGGATAAATCATCGTTAACGGCCATTCCACCTACCTCGGTAGTAGGCTGTACACGTCCCTCGGCTTGCTGGATGACGTGTGTCAACTCATGTCCCAATAGCTGCTGTCCGGCAGACGTATCCGGTTTGAATTGTCCCGGGGCGAAATGGATATCCGTACCTTGCGTATATGCCAAAGCCCCAACCTCCGGCGCTTTCGATGAATCCGGGTGTACACGTACCGAGGAGAAATCCGTCCCGAAGGAAGACTCCATGCCTTGGATTACATGATCCGGAATCCCTGTCTGGTTCTTAGTTTGCCGTTGGGCCACAAATTTTCCTTGAAGAAGCTCATCCTCATCTTCCACATCCCGCTGAACGGCGAACTTACCTTGCAGCAAATCATCCTCATCCATTGCGTCACGTTGCATAGTTTCCACCATTTTAGCCTGCAAGGCAGATTGTACCCGGTTATCTTCCATCAATTGTGTTGATTCACCTTTACGGTTTTGAAAGACCCGCGAAGGTCCTTCTTGAATCTGTATCCGATCCGCATTCATAATGTTATCTTTTAATGTTATTTACCGCCACTTTACTCTAAGTATTTTTTCCATCCATGGAGTTTTAATGAACCTGAAGTTCCAAGCAATCGAATCTAATAAGACGTCAAAAGCTCTCTCCTCGACCGTTAGCGTCCAATTATTCTTCTCCATCTTTAACACTCCCTTTCTCCGGATAAAAGTACTTTGAAGACCTTCCCAGCTCGTATTCCTCATCTTATCCCAATTCATAAGTACCGCTTTCTTCAATTGCTCTATCATCTCTAATTCATTCTCAGTTAAATCACACGAGCGAGGAAGCGGTTCCGGACTATCATAGCCCGTCAAGACTTTGTTTAAGAATAATTCTGGCTCCGGGATTTCCTTCTCATCCGTTACAAAACGTTGAGACGCAAAAATGGCCTTCACTTGGCATTCTCTCGATTTAAAGCCACGTCTGTCATCACTCAAGTAGCCTAACCTATGAAAAAGTATTGGCAGATAGACGGCTATGATCGTCAAGCCCGCATTGTTAATAGACACGCCATGATCTTCTAACTGGCCATTCAAAACATCCATATCCATATTATTTTTAAGTTGATATATAAAAACTGACAATTCAGATAAATTAGTTGTATGTCGACATATAAAAGTCTCTATCTTATGTAATTCCTCCTCTGACACAGACTCCCTCAAATGCTGCCAAAAGAGGAACAACAATCCATCTTTGGAGTAATTCCGGTAAACGTTGCCGGAAAGAGCCTGTAACCACCCCAACCAAACGTTCTCTTCCAACCCGAAGTTATTGAGACGAAACAAGCGGATTACCTCCTCGACAAGCAAACGCAAAGCGGGAGTCGCCCCTGTATATAATTCCTCCAATAATTCCATCTTTTGAGAATTGAACGGATAGATAGCGGGAGAAATCGTACGGATGGGAAGCTCGGGCACTTTCCCCTGTTTCATACCCAGTAAAGCTTCCATAGTACGTGCGAACGCATCCATATCCTCCAACATACACTCATGTAATAATAAGCGCAACCGAGCGGCATCCCCAAAAGTACGGTTCTCTTTTACATTCGTAAGATATTGGATCAAGGATACTTGATTCGGAAAAGCCAGACCGTATTCACGGATGACAAACAGTAATAAGGAAGCGAAGATACGAGCGGCCTCTATCGGCTCTTCCACCCTTATTCCAGATGAAGGAATATCCTTCAATTGCCGTAATTGGTCCAGTAATATTTTCGGGTTCGTCTTCTCCAAACCACTCACGTACTCGAATAGATCGCCCAGCGGTTCATCGGAACGGCCCGTGATTATAAATTGTCCCAACCGATACGCTTTCCTCTCCTCATTCAACCAAACAGAGAATAAAAGCTCGGGAGATTCCTTATCCATATCCTCGTACAGCAGGTCTATTATCTCACGTAACTCTTCCGGAACCCACGGATATTCCCCATGTGTTCCCTCATGAAAATAGGAGATCAACTCCCGCACCGTGATATTATAATGAGCAGAGAACTGTCCCAACACCGAACGTACGAATTGTTTCCGGCTAAAAGCGGTTAATGGCCCGCTAAACAGTACCAGAAAAATAAACTCCCATTTCAACAGCCGGAACTCGCCGCCCACCCTTCCTTCCAAACGCCCTTGCTCTTTCCCCTTATCCAGCGTCTGCGCATACCGGATAATGAAATGGCTTTCCACCGGAACGATTTGCCTAACCACCGAATAGATTTGCTCCTCGCGCAAGGAACGGATAAAGCGACGGCACAAACCGGAATTAGACAACCGATCTTTCAAATCTTCCGGGTAATAAACGGATATATCGGCGGGAGAATCATCGAGAGCATTCAAGTACAAAGCAATGATCAATTCCCGAACGGCTGGATAAGCCGTTAGCAGCCCACTTGCCAAGGTACGGTAAAAATATCCCAATAACTCCATTACCGTCAGATTGTAATGCGCCGCCAATTCCTTTAACACGGAGAAGGCGAACTGATGGCGGGAAAATACGCTTCCCCCCCTACCGAGAATAACCTCGAAGATAAACACCCATTTCAGTATCCTGAAATCATTCCCGGCTTTCCCTTCGAGCATACCCAATTCCTTCTCCTTATCCAACGCTCTCGCATAGTCGATGACAAACGGACTCTCCGCAGGGATCACCTGTTCCACGATCTGGTAAATCTGTTCCTCATTATACCCGGATAAAAAAGTCAAGCTCTTCTCCCGCCGCACGAGCAAAGCCTTCAATTCTTCCAGAGAATAAAGAGAGAGATTTTTAGTGAATTCCTTTTCCGATAATGTCTCTAGCCGGATATCCTTCAAGAGCGACAATAACTCGGGCATGAACAAGCGGGTAGAGGCGAACTTATCTAAATCATACGTCAGCATCCCCAGTAAATCCACAAAAGAAATGGAATAATAGCCGGATAATTCCCGCAGCGTGTACGTCACCATTTGTTTCCGGTTGAAATAGCCTTGATCCTGAGATAATAAATATCCCCATAGGATTATCCAGATGGCGTTTCTGTAATCATTCTTCCCTATCTCCGGACGCTTTATCTCGGGATAAGAGTCTTGCAAGAAACGGGCATAAGCGTTTATAAACGAGCTTTCCGAGGGTGCCACCACATGTACCAAACGTTCTTGATAGATATCATCCAATTGAAAGACCAGACGTTTACGAATGGTAAGCGCCTTTCCCTTCTCACGCAGGAAATGACTTAATTCTATCGGGGATATTCGTACTAATTTATCTAAAAGTTCCGGTAAGGTGAGCCGCTCCTCTTCCAGCCAAGGCCAATATCCGTGCGACATATAATAGGTAAATACTTCCAGCCAAGATTGCCTGATGGGAACAACAGCGATTCGGTCGGGATGCTCTTCCTTACTTCGCAAATAAGAAGCGAAAGTCTCGTCCAGTCTCTCCGCCAGTCTACGGGGGAATTGCTCATAGAATTCATCTTCTTCTAGCTCACCTAGATCCAAGTCTAAACTCTCGATCCGGATCAACTCATCTTCCGTATCATAACGGCTTAAAATCTCATCCACGATCCCTTCTAAAGAGGTTCGGTTAAAGGTATCCCAACGACCATATAAATCATGAACGAAAGGTTCCCGATCCGCAACTAAATCTAGTTTTAAGGTGCCTATTGTTATCATATGGTTTGCAGGGTATTTCAGTCTTTATTAGATGCATGCAATATCTATATTATTCTTCGATTAAACAAGTATTATCCAGATTCTTTTCCACAAAAACATATAAAAGTTGATTGTGCCAGAATAAAACTTATGCGTACCTATAGGTAAGCCTGATCGGTACCTATTCTATTCTTAAATTATCGCCACTGATTTTACAATCAGCGGCGGCATTTGTATATTCAGCGGCTGTGAATATAAATTCAGCGCCGCCAAATTAAGAAATAGAGCTTATTCGACAAAGAATATATAGGCTCTTGGAGAAGTATTTCCTAGGGAGAGAAGCGTTTTTCCTCCAACAGAGAGAGATATCAAAGATATTTACGTAAATTTGCCATTCAGTTACAATTTATCAACCTAAATTCTTTATTTACATGGAATCTGTAATGAAAAAAACAGCCGCCACAAGCTTGTTAGCCTCTTGTGCGGTATCGCTGGCCTTGTTTTCCTCTTGTGCCAGTCAAGAACAAAACACACTTACTCCCGAGGAAATCGCCGACGGATGGGTTCTGCTTTTTGATGGAAAGACATTGGATGGTTGGAAAGATTACAACGGGACTACATTGACACAGCCTTGGCATGTAGTGGATGGTTGTATACAAGCCAAAGGAGATGGCAGCGACGCTAGTGGCTACATCGTAACCGATAAAGAGTATGAGAACTTCGAGCTTTCTTGGGACTGGAAATTGTCCAAGGGTGGCAATAGCGGTATGTTGTACCATGTGGTAGAGCGTCCCCAATTCGCTGTTCCTTACGTAACGGGGCCGGAGTATCAATTGATCGACGAGCCGAACTTCCCGGACCCATTGGAAGAGTGGCAGAAATTAGGTGTGGATTACGCGATGCATTTGCCGGATAAATCCAAGATGAAGGTGAATCCGCAAGGCGAATGGAACAACTCCAAGATCGTATTCGATAATGGACATGTGGAACATTGGTTGAACGGACAAAAGATCCTAGAGTTCGAGGCATGGACAGACGATTGGCACGCTAAGAAAAATAGCGGCAAATGGGCCAACGCACCGGAATACGGATTGGCGAAAAAAGGTGTGCTTTGCTTGCAAGATCATGGTTATCCCGCATCTTTCCGTAACTTGAAGATCAAGGAACTTCCTCGTAAGGCCGGTAAGGAAGTGAACTTGTTCAACGGCGTGGATTTGACGGGATGGGAACCATACGGTACGGAGAAATGGTACGTAAAAGACGGTTTATTGGTTTGCGAAAGTGGTCCCGATAAGCAATACGGTTATCTCGCTACCCGTGATTATTATGATGATTTTGATCTGACCGTAGAGTTTAAGCAAGAGGCTGACGGAAACTCCGGCGTATTCATCCGCTCTTTCGTTGAGGAAGGCGTGAAAGTAAACGGCTGGCAGGTAGAAGTAGCTCCGAAGGGTCACGATACAGGTGGTATCTATGAGTCGTACGGACGTGGCTGGTTGGTTCAGATTCCGGATGAGAAAGAGAATATCTTGAAAGAAAGCGATTGGAACACGATGCGTATCAAAGTACAAGGCGATAACGTACAGACTTGGCTGAACGGACAGGAAATGGTAAACTTGAATGATGAGAAGATCGGAGCGGGTAAAGGCCGCATCGCCCTTCAGATTCACGACGGTGGAGGCATCAAGGTTCTTTGGCGAAATTTAAAACTTACGACATTATAATAGAACGAAGCTAGATTATAAACCAAATAAGGTGTTTCAAAAGAAGTCTTTTTGAAGCACCTTATTTTTATCATTGATAACACCCTCTTTTATCACTGGATTTTATGAATAAACTTATCTTTACAGCTATCCTTTCGGGATTTGCCGGCCTCTACGCCATGGGCCAGAACGAGATCCGGCTTATGGACATGGACCTAAATAAATCCTACCAAACTTACGGTGGCGCCGTCAAAGGGAAATCAGTTACCAACGAGCCCGCCTCTATACAAGGAAAAACGTATGATGACGTGATCGGGGTACAAGCCAAAAGTCATATCAAGATCGATTTACACAAGAATGCGTCACGCTTTCAAGCGCAGGTCGGGATCGCCGACTCACATATCGATTATACGGATAAAAGCCTCACGGTTATCCCTTTTGTTGACGGAACGAAAATGTATTTCGATACCCGAAAAAACGCCAAGACATTTGTTGGTCTAGAAGGTAAAGACGGAAAAGTACATCCGGGCTCGGCCTTATTTATCTTGAAAGGAGATGACAAGGAGCTTTATAACAGCGGTATCGTCAAACTTGGCGATGCCCCGAAAACAATCGATATCCCCCTAAATGGCATAAAGATATTGGATCTTATTGTAGAGCCTACCGACGATGGACCTAGCGGAGATCATGCCTTATGGATCACGCCCCAAATAGAGTATATGGAGATCATCCCCTCGATCGTCTCCACGAGCTATCAAGGGAAAGGACCGGAAGTATCATCCGGTACGGAGAAGAAATTACTTGATAAAATCAAGCAATTACCCCAACAAGGGCTTCCTTTGGAAAACACCTCTTTCGACTGGCTTTTACAACCCTCACGATCAAAAGCCGGCATATATGCGACTCCAGATGGCAAAAGCATCTTATTGTCAAACGGAATGGTAGCACGTATGTTCCGTGTCTTGCCCAATCTTTCCACTCTCGATATCTTTAACCGGATGACCGGAGAAAGTATGCTTCGTGCCGTAAGTAGCGAAGGTAGTTTGACGATTGACGGGAAACGTTGGGAACTTGGCGGGCTGACCGGCCAGCCCGAGCGCGGATACTTCCAGATGGAATGGGTCGAGCAGATGACTACCCGCCCCGGTTCTTTTCTCATTGAGGATTTCCGCATAGAGGAGCTGCAGGAAGATATCAAATGGGCCAGAAGCCGCTGGGCACTGAATAAGGAGGTGCCCACAGGGAAAAGACTGACTTTCGTATTAAAAGGAGAGAAAGAAACAGAAGGTGTCACCGTAGAACTCCATTACGACTTATACGATCATATCCCGGTTATCCGGAAAAGTATGGAGGTTACCAACAATACCCCGCAGTCCATAAATATCGATGCCTTTCAATTGGAATATCTGGCATTCGCCGAACCGGAGTCGCCCGGCGGTGGAGATCCCTCCAAATTCAGGCTCCCGAACATACATATAGAAAGCGATTATGCTTGTGGCGGAGAGTTTACCGAGCGGGAAACCGATATCACGGAGAAATGGGTAGCCGATCCGGAATATACCTCCCAACGCAATTATCCTTTGCTCACGCCTTGCATATTAGACGTATCGCCTAAGCTAGGTCCCGATTATACCCTAGCGGCGGGCCAGGAGTTCAAGTCCTTCAGCGTATACGAGATGCCGTTCGACAGCGATGACCGGGAACGGAAGGGCTTGTTCAAACGACGCTTACATTATACGGTAGCTCCATGGGCTACGGAGAATCCGATCTTCATGCACCTTACCTCTTCCGATCCGGATGTTATTCGTACCGCTATCGATCAATGCGCTACCGTTGGATACGAGATGGTTATCATCAGCTTTGGATCCGGATTGAACGCCGAGGATATCTCAGAAGAAAATATCGCCAAATATAAATCTTTGGTGGATTACGCCCGCAACAAAGGTGTAGAGTTAGGGTGTTACTCCCTCTTATCAAGCCGTTGGATCAGCGACGAGGTAGATGTTATCAATCCCAAGACAGGTAAACGAGGGGGGATGCGCTTCGGTAGCGCTCCCTGCCTTTGCAGCGATTGGGGATATGAGTATTTCCATCATATACGAACCTTCTTCGAGCGTACGGGCATGCGTTGCTTCGAGCACGACGGCTCCTATCCCGGCGACGTATGTGCATCTACCCACCATACCTATCATAAAGGGCTGGAAGATTCCCAATGGAATCAGTTCCATAAGATAACCGATCTCTATCGTTGGATGTGCGAGAATGGCATTTATATCAATGTTCCCGATTTCTATTTCTTGAACGGGTCTACCAAGACAGGCATTGGTTACCGTGAAGCCAACTGGTCGCTTCCCCGGGATCGGCAGATCATCCATGCCCGCCAATTGAATTATGATGGTACATGGGATCGGATGGCTTCGGCATGCTGGAGCTTTGTTCCTCTCGTGGAGTATCAAGGAGGAGGAGAGGCCGCTACCTTGGAGCCCCTCCACGAACACTTGTTCGAATACAAAACACATATGATGCAAAATTACGGAGCTGGTGTCCAAGCTTGCTATCGAGGCCCACGTCTGTATGATACCCCAGAGACCCAAGCGGCCGTAACCGAGGTCATTCAATGGTATAAGAAATACCGCAATATACTCAACAGCGATATGATCCATTTACGCCGACCGGACGCACGAGACTGGGACGGGTTCATACACGTCAATCCCCACAAGAAGGAGAAAGGTCTAGCCATGTTCTTCAATCCGACCCATCAAGAGATCACCCGTACGATCCATATCCCACTCTATTATACCGGCCTGACACAAACAGCCCGCATCCGGGAAAAAGAGCAAAAGCCTGTCACCTACAAACTGAACCGGGACTATACGGTGGAGCTTACGGTTAAAATCCCTGCCAACGGATATACTTGGTATGTGGTTGAAGCAGCCGATTAGAACTAAAATGGCCGGGATAATCGCTACCCCGGCCATTTTATCTATCTATAGACTTCTTTATCTACGTCCGTTACCTAGATGTTTTCTGCCATGTTTATTCCCTTTAGGCTGCTGTTTCTCCAGATATTGTTTGTATTGTTCCTCTGTCAATATCTTTTTCATCTGGGCGTTCTTATCCTCACGCATGGCCAACATCTTTTCCCGTTGCTTCTCACGCTCAGCCTTCATCGCCTCACGTTCTTTCTGAGCCTTTTCCATATACTCTTTTTGAAGTTTACGGAACTCCACCGCTTGTTTCTCATCTAACTTCAAGTCGGCGATCATCTTCTCGCAACGTGCGGACGGATCCATCTTACGCTTGTCCATACGCCTGTTCTCACGAGCGAACACAGAAGTAGAACTCAACAATACAACCAAACACAATCCTATTACCTTTTTCATAAACTACTACTTATTACTTTTATTATAAATTACCTGTTTATGAAGCGCTTCGAAAGAATAGACATCGATAAAAAGGAAAGGTTTAATCGGAAATAACATTTAACATTTTACCACAGGCCATTTACCATCTCGGAATCTCCAAATCATCCTTACTGGGCAATGCCGGGAATTTAGCGTGTGGTTCCACCTGATACCAGAAAGTAGTCGATGAGATATCCGACTTTTGATTATTATACCTACCGTCGTGCCGCCAACCCAAATCTTGAATCGTAACCTTCAGATCCTTTTCAAAACGAACCGGGTCCAAGATATGCCAGCGATACAAGCCGAACGCCGTAACAGCCCGATATAGGCCATCCGGACGGATCACTTGGTGCATTCCCGCATAAGGAGTGGTGAATTCTTGGTATTGATGTGTTTTCTGATTCTCGAAGTTATACGAACCGCAGAAATAATCCTCCGTACCTGTTCCACAGATTGTCGGGTATTCCTTGTCGCCATCCATATAGAACTTGATCTCTCCTTCACCCCACCAACAGTTATCATTGACACGCCAAGCTAAATAAGTTCCGACATATTGTCCCTTTCCCTTGATTCCATCCACCAACGTATGGATAGAGCCTTGTGTCGGGTTGGAACGACGGAACTGCGCATGGAAATATCCCTCATCCTCCGGCACTTCCGTCAAGGTATAATTAATCTGGTAATACAAACGCATCTCTTCCGCATTATTAATATTCTCCAACGTTATACGTGCTTTCTTACGGAACGGCATCTTCCAGTAGCAATTGAAAGCGCTCCCGGGATTTACACAGACCGCCAACGAGGAAAGTTGGGCATACTCATTAAAAGCACTGGCGAAGAAATCCCCGACCGGACATTCAACCGAAGGCTCTTTCTCGTCGTCCCAATACATACGGAGTATCGAGAATCGCCAGTTGCCAGTGGGAGTCATCCATATCTGCTGGATAGCCCCCGGGCCATCAATCTCCGCGATAGTAACTGTCTCCCCCGGTTTCACGATAATAAAAGGATTTACTTTCCAGCCTTTCCCCAAATCTTTCGCTGGGCCAGCCGCATTCGCCTTATTCCGGACATCCTTATCTCTCACGGGATCAGCCATCGCTCCTTTCCCTTTCTCCCCCGTAAAATTCTCCGGACTGATCGAACGACTCTGCGCATTCGACAAACGAGAAAGGTTTCCCATATTCATATCCAACCCGTTAAAAGGATACCGCTGGGCATTCGCCCAAAAACTTAACAGCAAAAAGGCTAACAGCAAAACATTGATCTTCTTCATAATGACTTTTATTATTTAAAATTTATACATCGTCTACCTATCATCTGCCTCCAAAATTAAGATCCAATCATTTCCCCTCTCCCCCGCTTCTCCGGGCGCATTGAATGTACGAATTCCCTTATTCTCGACCGCTCCGATCAAAGTTCTCGCCCCATTCCTCGGATTGAACCAATAAGCTTTACCAAAAGATCGCAATTTACTCATTTGTATTCTTACATCCTGCCCTTGACTCAAATAAACTAAAATAAAAAAATAAGAAGAGGTTATTTCCTCTTGAAAAGCAGGGTAACCGCATCATTTTTTACAGGAGACCGTTTGACTTTTACTACCTACTTCCCTATAAGATATATACTGATGAAGTAAATTAAGTAATACTTCATCGGTAAAGGAGATCTAGTACGTGGATCGGAATCAGAAGGTAATCAACGAAATTCCAAACTAACCGAATAAAGTCCTGTGTCAGACAAACAGAACAAATCGGAAACTTTTTCAAGCTGCCGATTCATTTTTTCAGGCTATAGCTTATTCCCAACTCGCATTAATAAGCTTGATATTTCCCATTAACAAACACATCCTTCACCGCATTCAAATAGCCGAAACCATACTTCACATCCGGTAAGAGGTAAGCTCCTTCCACCCATTCATTCCAAGCATAAACCGTGATTAGTTTAGGCTGTTCCGGATGCCTGTCACAATACTCTTTCGCCTTTTGCAAGAAAGCGGTGAAAGCCTCTGGGGATTGATTAAAATGCACCACGTCCTTCTGTGTTTTACGCGGGAAACGTGGCGTATCGTCCCAACCTATAGATGCGTTGGGGAAATAAGGGATAGAAACGGCTTCGCTCCATTTCTCCAAACGCTCGAAAGCCTCTTTTCCCCATTGAATGTAATCTTCCGGATGTGGGCCTCCCCAATTATACAAAGTTAAGCTATTAATACCTAACATCTCTATTTGCTTCAAGAAATCAGCATTCAGTACACCACCCGTCATTAATTGAACATGCAATCCGGGGGAACCAGCTTTCTTAACTTCCTCCCTGAAATAGTCCAAACCTTTGCGAGTTTCCTCCAATGAACCGAATGTTTTGATCAAATTGTCCGTACTAAAAACAGAGAAGACAGGTTCCCCATTTATCTTATAATAATTGGGGCGTTTGAAATATTGATCAATAATGCGCTTCACGATGATCTTGAAATTGGGCCAATCAATCGCCCCATTCCACAGACGAGAGTTATCCTCCTTATAACGATGTACATTCCAGTAATTACGAGCCACATCGTGATCGGCCCACATAATATAGAAATTCATCTTTTGGTTGTTCTTGGCTTTCAGGAAACCATCATTCTAACATCCCTCCAAGAACGGTCCATTGTTGAACCAATACCAATCAAAAATAAACGTATTCACCCCATGATCCGTGGCGGCCTCGATCCAACGCTCCATCACCTTGGGATCGTTATCCAACTCATAACCCCATAAGGGAATCTTAGGCTGGTAATGCCCCGGAAACCGGGGATTACCTTTCTTGATGATCTCCCACTCACCCGTCTTCTCTGGCCATAATACTTCCCGTCCCATCGGGTCATCATGACAGGAAGGCCAAATATAAGCCGCAACTGTATATTCGGATGTCTTTCCCGAATGTCTCACGTTTTCATTTCCATTGTTATCAGCCTTTACACCAAGGCTCACCAATACTAACGCTAACAAAGTACCATAAAATACACTACATTTTCTCATAATGATTTTTAAGGAAAATTCACCAACATGAATTTTGTTTCAAAGATACACTAGAATGGCAAACTCTTCCTATCAACTTTATATTCGCTGACAAGAAGAGCTTGTCGTTTTATGAATTTACAATGTATACCTTATCGGATGCTTACCATAATAATCCCTCATAAAAAGGAGTATGCTTTTCGGCATACCCCTTTCTATTAAAACAGACAAAGCTCTCTTTCACACAACCCATTCAAAGGTATTAATCAGCCCAAAACGTCTCAGATCTAGGAAATATAGGGAATCCTGTCATCCTGTCATTCTGATCTGGTCTACGCCGCTTCCACCAAGGATGATCCTTTGTCTCTTTCTGCCATTCCACAAGTAGTTTCGCCAACTTCTTACAGTCTACCGCATAAGGGAGACGATCGGCCACATTCTCCAACTCATTGGGATCTTTCTTTAAATCATAGATCTCGACCATAGCCCTTGGAGCTACGAATATCTGAGACTGTTCAGGTTTCAAAGTCCCATTTCGCTGATTTTGTTTCAACTCAAACCAGCTTAAACTAGAGCTTAAATCCATTGCCGTACCATGCGGAATATCGTAATACGCATTATAAATCAGTTTGATATTCTCCGTGCGGATACAACGAATATACTCGTCCGTGTCATGCCAATTCCGCTCCGAGAAGATATAATCACGTCCCCTCAATGACGGATCAAACAACAGCTTGCGAAAGCTCTTACTATAAACGCACTCATCCATCCGTACTCCAGCAAAATCCAACAACGTAGCCGCCAAATCCACCGTGCTGACCAACCCATTAGAATGCACCTTATTCTCAGGGATCATACCCCTCCACATAAACACCAGAGGAGTCTGTATGCCTGAATCATATAAAGAACCCTTACAACGGGGGAATGGCATTCCGTTATCACTCAAAAAGACAATAATGGTATTCTCCATCAGCTTTTTCTTCTCCAAGACGGAGATCATCCGACCTATATGCCCGTCCATACGAGTAATCTCATCATAATAATCCGCCAGATCCCGCCGTGTATCCGCTCCATCCACCAAATAAGGAGGAACCTTCACTCTTGAAGGATCATTCTCCTGAGGGCAGACATCACGGAAATAAGGACGGTGGCAATCATGGAATCCTACCCAAAGAAAAAACGGATGATCAGCACTATCATCAATAAATCGCTCGTAATTCCGAAAGGTCTCTTCGGACAAATCCCCACCATTGGGAAGATACGTTCCCGAGATCATCCGATCAAACTGCTTATCCCCATTGGAACCCCAATGAGTTTTCAACATAGAGCCCGTAAAATATCCTGCCTCCTTAAAATAGGAGGGCATCATACGAGTCGATTCATCGATCGGCATATGCAAATCCTCTGTCCCAATCGTATGGGCAAACATACCTGTCATCATACTGGTTCTAGATGGACTGGACTGCGGTGATGTCAAAAACGCATTTTGAAAACGGACTCCCTGCTTTGCAATTCTGTCTATATTCGGAGCTTTAATTGCCAAATTACCATAACAACCAAAGTCCATGCCTGCATCATCCGCTATGAACACCACGATATTGGGTTTCTCTTGAGCAAATAACAAGTTTCCAGAGCCCAAAACTCCACTAAATATCAAAAGTGAATTAAAACATGTATTTCTCATAATATTCTTATATTATTAATAACCTGGATTCTGAGTTAATTCTGGATTAATATCCTTTTCAACCAAAGGTATAGGAAATAACAGACTATTTTCAGATAAACTGATTCCCTTTGCATTAAATACCTCTAACGCCCGGTTAGTCCTTACCAAATCAAAAAAACGATGGAACTCAAAAGCCAATTCAACTCGTCTCTCATGCTCTACAGCCAACGCCAAATTATTATACTTTTTTGGATACGAATCACTTCCATATAAAGGAAGTCCTGCTCTAGCACGAACTTGATTCAAATAAGTTGCATCTCCTGTCAACTCCGAATACAATAATAAAATATCAGCATAACGAATAATCTCAAAGTTTTGTCCAGGGTTTTGCCAATCAGGATCATAGAACTTGCAAGTATAAGGATGATCAACCCAAATATTAGCACCTTCATCTTGATAACCTGGGACAATAGAGAGATTCATACGAGGATCATTTTCTTCATATTCTGCCAAAAGATCTTTACTTGGAGTATTTTTACCTCCTCCTCTAAAAGTGTCAGAAGAACCAGGTAAATGAAAAGACCAAAGAAAAGGAGTATATTGATTTTGATGTTCCGCATTTACATTGTCTACGCCCGACAAAAATTGAGCCTCCAGAATAGACTCTTTACAATTTTTTGTAGATGGGGCAAACAAATACGCATAATCTTCAACATCAACTTTTCCATCATTATTAGCATCCAAACTATATCTTTCAGAATCAATAATTCGTTTTAATTCTATTTTAGCAGAATCTTTATCCCCACGAATCAAATAAATTTTAGCCAAAATAGAAGATGCTGCATAAGTTGTTATTCTGCCAACATCCTTACCTTCATATGACTTAGGTAAATATTCCTTACAAAACAGTAAATCTGCTATAATCTGAGAATATATTTGATTTTTATCTTCACGCAAATAAGAATAACTCTCAGAAACAGTAACAGGTTTTAATAAGAAAGGTACATCACCAAACGCTTGAATCAAATTAAAATATATCAATGACCTAACAAAAATAAGTTCTGCTTTAATTCTATTCAAAAACTCATCAGACGTAAAAGAGACAGATGTATTTTCCAACCGATATAATACATCGTTAATTATTGAGATGCCATTATAAGCAGTTCGCCACGCTGATAGTATTGTTCCATTATCTGATTTAATTTTATGAAGCACTATATCTTCCGTATACGTATTTCCTCCATCTGTAAAAATCACACATACATTATCAGAGAATCGTTCTCCAAACAAATCAGGTAGCCCATTCGCATTATAGATCCGACATAATTGCCTATAAGCATCATTAGCCGCCAACGACAATTCTTCTTCGGTATTATAATAATTACCTTCTGTTAAATTTGTCTCGGGATAAAGCTCTAACTGATCACTACAAGAGACCATGACAGCCATTACGATTAACAAAATATACTTTTTCATCACATTATGAATTAAAATCCAACATTAACACCAAAAGAAAAAACTTTAGAAGATGGATATATATTTCCCATCACACCTCTTGCAGAAGCATCTGAGGCATCCCCTCTAAACGACTCAGGATCCCAAACATCAGTACCAGTTATCGTAAATAAGTTCAAGGCATTAAAATAAAATCTCACAAATTGCAAACTTGCTATTTTCGAAATATTTTTTGGAAGTGTATAACCAAAAGTTAAACTCTTCAACCTAATATAAGATGTCCGGTCAATCCACAAACTTGATCCTCTCTTTTCATATTCTCCTAAGTCTACAGACAATCTGTAATGCTCACCATCACCAGGATTTTCCTCCGAACGCCATCTATTTGTAACTTCTTTCAAAAAATTTCGACCTTCATGATACATCAACGAACGATGAGCATTATCATCATATATCGCAAAATCATGAGCACCCTAGAACAAAAAACTCAAATCAAAATCTTTATACTTAAAGTTATTTGTAAATCCCCAAATAAATTTCGGATTAGGATCTCCAATAAGAGTTCTATCACCTGCATCTAATACACCATCCTTATTTACATCTACGTATCGACCATCTCCAGGTCTTGCAGTTTTATAATGCGCTGGATCAGCATCGATCTCTTTTTGGCTCATATAAACACCATCATATTGGTATCCATAAAAATTGAACACAGAGTGACCAACCTCATTAATTTTTTGCATTCCACCAAAACTACTTGGAGTAAAGATCATAGAAGCATCACTTGGCCCTAATTCAAGAATCTTATTTTTATTTTTTGATATATTGAAATTCGTACTCCATGAAAAATCTTTATTGTCAATATTTTGAGTAGTTATATTAAATTCAACACCTTTATTCTCCAATTTACCGATATTTGTAAATATAGAAGAATAACCTGTTATAGCAGGAACTGGAACATTCAACAACAGTCCATCTGATGTCGAATAATAATAATCTAATCCTACTTGTATACGACTCTTCAACACTCCCCAGTCTAATCCCACATTTAACTGTTGTGTACGTTCCCATTTCAAATCAGGATTAGTTATATTGGATGGATAATATGAAGTTGTTAAATTATTTCCAAAAGCAATTTTAGATTGATTTAATTTCGCCACCCAAACATAATCTTGAAAATGGTCATTTCCTGTCAATCCATAACTAACTCGCAATTTTAACATATTAATCCAATCCATTTTTTTCATAAAATCCTCTTCCGTCACTAACCATCCTAAAGAAATAGAGGGAAAATTTCCCCATTTATTATTCGGAGCAAAACGAGAGGAGCCGTCACGACGGAAAGCTGCAGAAAGCATATATCGACCTTTATAGTTATAGTTTACTCTTGCAAAATAAGACATCAATGTATTCTTTGTGATTACATCACTTGAAGACAAAACGGTCTTTCCCGCACTTAACGCATGCAATAAATCATTATCATAGTCCCTTCTTGACTGACTAGTCTTATAATAGTCATTTTTATTAAATTCAAATCCTAACAAGAATGAAAATTCATGATTACCCCAAGATTTATCATACGTCAATAGATCCTGAAATGTATAATTCCACTTTCTAGCTTGATCAACTGTCATTTGTCCTTGAGTATAATAAGCCTCTCCTAAGTCATGATCTTTTGCCTCATAATTATTATAATCATTCCTTTTTAAATAATAATTAAAAGAAGATTTAAACTTCAGTCCAGGTAATAAATTTAATGACACATAAGCACTTCCTATCGTATTTAGAATTTGCCGATTTGCATCATTATTTTTCATATAAAGAGGATGGCCCATATTCGGTCTAAAAAGGATTGTATTATATTTTTCGAAACCAGGGAGATATGAATTACAACCAAGAAGACCATTCTCCGCATATACAGGGAAAACAGAAGGATATTGGACTGCCCACTCTGCTGTTCTCCAATAGACCTCTTTTTGATCTCCATAATTAAGACTCATATTGCCACCCACATCCAAATATTTATTTATATGAGTATTCAATTTAAGACTTAATGAGTACTTTTTATAATCAGAGTCTAATAAAATTCCTGCTTGATTGACATATCCAGCCGATATCAAGTAATCTGACTTTTCCGATTTACCCGAAATATTAGCATCTAATTTATGCATTGGTGCCGCATCAAATACGACATCTTGCCAATCAATATCATATAAACTTTCAGGATGCTCAAATGCTTCAGGCCATGTATATTTATATGCACCACGCACCTCTATTGTATTAGGTGCGTTAGGATCACCACCACTATCAACCCAACCATTTTGTGCGGCATCCATATAAGCCTCTGCGTACTCCCGACTATTCATGACATCAATTTTCTTTAACAATTTTTGAACACCAAACAAGTAATTAATATTTACTCGTGGTTTTTCTGTTTTTCCACTCTTGGTTGTAATCAAAACAACACCATTCGCACCACGAGATCCATAAATAGCCGCAGAAGAAGCATCTTTTAAAATTTCGATAGACTCAACATCAGCATTATTGATCAAATTCATATCATAATCAGGAACAGCAACTCCATCTATAACTACGAGAGGAGCACTACTTGCAGAAATAGAATTAACACCTCTAATCTGTATTGAAGATGAACTACCTGGTTCACCAGAGCCTCCTATCACCTGCACACCTGCAACTTTTCCATACAAAGACTGCCCCACTTCAACAGCAGGACGACCAACAACATCTTCATCCATCTTAACAGAACCAACAGAACCTGTTAAATGAGATTTCTTACTAACCCCATACCCCACTACTACGACCTCTTCCAAAGCCAAAGTATCTTCTTTTAAAGCAATAGTCAGAGTTGATTTACCCTCAACTGGGACATCTTGCACATTAAAACCGATAAAGGAAACAACCAATACTGCATTTTTCCCAACACTAATAGAGAACCTTCCATCTATATCCGTAATCGTCCCATTCGCAGTTCCTTTTTCCACGATATTCGCACCAATAACAGGTAAACCGTTTTCATCGACAACCGTACCAGTCACGATCTTTCCATCTTGTCCTTGACTAAGATTTTTCAAGGATAAGATCACATCCTTACCTACTACCTTATACCCGATACTCGAATCCTTAAACACATTCTCCAACACAGAAATGAGATCTTCATCCTCTATATCAACTGATATCACTCGACTGACATCAACCAGCTTACTATTATAAAAAAAGTGGAAATCAGTTTGACTTTCAATCAGTTCCAAAACTTCTTTTATAGATTGATCTGTCGCTTTAAAAGAAAGTGAGGTGCTTTGAGCATTTGTTGTCATAGCAAATGACATACTAATTGATAAACATACAAGAAATAAGGTCAACTTCATAATTCTTGATATTTTAGATACCAACCTGACAAACGCTGATTTATCTCCATCAAGTTGGAAATATAAATTATTCATCATATTTTTGTAATTGATTTAAGATTAAAAAATAAATTTCTTAGTCGGTTTAAAGACCTTCTATCAAATTGTTTCATATGGGAAGATGCTGGTAACATTTTCCCGTATGTTTTTTAGATAGACCAAGTCTACTTTCTTGTTCTTTTATTCCATAGGCCCATATTATTTAATTGTTATACATTTTTCTTTATTTTCCTTTCCAAAGTATAACTCGAGTACGGTTAGTACCTTTGCTGTCATCTGTCTTCATATCTTCTATACGATAATCAATATTTGAAGATATTCTCAAATAGTCTAGTGTCTGAGATAGCAACCTATTATCTAAAATACCGGTTAAACAATAGCTTTTAATCTCCGCATCCTGAATCACAAATTCAACATTATAGTAATATGACAATTTTTTCAAAGCCTCAGGTAAAGGCGTATCCTTGAACATCAGTTTGCCATCCATCCATGCGGTTTCATACATCGTGTTTATTTTCATCACAGAAATTTCTTCTTTATCCAAGTTGCAAATCGCTTTTTCGGATGGTAGTAACGTCCTATGACTCACATTCCCTGATTTATTCTTCACCTCGAGATTTACGGAGCCCGTCACTAAAGTAGTCGAAATTATATTCTCATCCCCATAAGCTTGTATATTAAACTCCGTGCCTAAAACTCTAACCCTATGCTGATCTCCTGAAGTACTGACAATAAAAGGTTGTTTTTCGTTGTGAGTGACTTTAAAATAGGCTTCTCCTGATAAATATACTTTTCTTTCTTTTTGGTCATAAGACATCGGATAGGATAAAACACTACCCGAATTTAGATAAACAACAGTACCATCCGGTAAATTAAAGCGTGTACGGACTCCCGCATTTGCCTGAAGTGTTATAATTTGAGGATCTCCAAATTCAGAATCAGCCTTTCTATGGGAAAATAAGGTTGATAGTCCAATGATAGCAATTATACAAGCCGCAGCGACAGAGAACCTCTTCAGCCAATATGAACGAGTCCGTTTTGCTAATCGTTGTTCCAGCTTTTCGTAGGCAATCAATGGATTTCGGCTAGCGATCCGTTCCATCGCATTGTTCGCATAATATATACGGGCGGTCTGTAATAAGATCCTCTTATTATTTTCATCCGCTTCCAGCCAAGCTTCAATATAAGATTTTTCCTCATTGGAAGCTGTGTCCTTTATATACCGTAAAAGCATCATACCTTCCGGCTCTTGGAAATTAATATGTCTATTTTCAGTTTTCATTCTTATCTGTTTCTATAACTAAGACAATCCTGAAAGAACACACCCTTAACTAAAAAGCAATTTTTTTCAACTTTCTCATTTTTAGTCCAAGGTAACCGCATCAATTTTTTTTACGGAAGACCGTTAGACTTTTACTACTTACTTTCCCATTGGATATATACTTCATCAGTAAAGTAAGTAGTACTTCATCGGTAAAGTAAGTATATCTTGCGATAAGGATGTCCTAAAAGTGATATTTCGATGCGGTTACCCTAATTTTAACCTTGAATATCCAAGATAAAATATATCTTTGCTTACAGAAAAGAAAGGATGAAGAAGGTGCTATGGATGATTCTACTTTAATTGAACAAATACAATTAGGAAGTAAAGACGCTTTTAAACAGATGTTTATCAAATTTTATTCGCCGCTATGCGAATATGCTTCCCAATATGTTTCTGATGAGGATGCCGAAGAACTTATTCAGGAGCTAATGTTATTTATATGGGAAAACCGAAATTCCTTATTTGTAGAGATATCCTTGAAATCCTATCTTTTTATGGCTGTTAAGCATCGTTGCCTCAATGCGATCAAAAGGCAATTGTATCATGAGCGAGTACATAGCCTGATTTATGATAAGATTAAAGATCAATTTGAGAATCCTGATACCTATTTCGTAAACGAGCTTACAGAGAATATCACGAAAGCGATCGAAGAATTGCCTGAGAATTACCGGGAGACATTTAAACTTAGCCGATTCGGAGAGCAATCTAATCCCCAAATCGCAGAGGCCTTGGGGGTTTCTATCAAAACCGTGGAATACCGGATTACACAATCCTTGAAAATATTGCGGGTTAAATTGAAGGACTATTTACCTTTTATAATGTTCTTGTTCTAAGAATACTCTCCATAAATCCAAAGGCCTGCACGATTGTTAATAATATCAAATCCATAAAAGTTATATTAAACTATTTTGAGTGAACCTTGTCTATCTTTTCGTAATTGTAAACAATGTAATCCATATAGTTATGAAATCGGGAAAGTGCCTTTTGATGTTGTTGATGATCCTTTTTTCACCGATGGCTTTCGCACAGCAAAGCGGTGTTAATGTTACCGGATCTGTCGTTGAGCAAGGTAGTGATACCCCCATCGAGCAAGCAACGGTACGATTGCTGAACGTAAAAGACAGTGCCATGGTACGAGGTGTGGTGAGCGCCCGTAATGGTAGTTTTACCTTGAAAAACGTAAAGAAAGGAAGTTATTTACTACACATCACATTCATCGGATACGATCCATTGTACCAACCCTTGCAAATCACCGGAAAGAAAAATCCCGTAAACGTAGGTAAACTCGAATTAAGCGACGGAGCGATCGAGTTGGGAGAAGCCGTAGTTATAGGTAAGGCACCCGAGGTTACCGTTCGCAACGACACTGTGGAATACAACGCGGATTCTTATAAAGTAACCGAAGGCTCCGTTTTGGAGGATTTATTGAAAAAGATGCCCGGTGTGGAGGTAGATAGCGAAGGCAAGATCACCGTCAATGGAAAAGAGGTGAAAAAGGTAATGGTGGACGGAAAGGAGTTCTTCTCCGATGACCCGAAAGTGGCCTCCAAGAATCTTCCAGCCAAGATGATCGATAAATTACAGGTACTTGATAAAAAAAGCGATATGGCCCAAATGACTGGCTTCGACGATGGAGAGGAAGAGACCGTCATCAACCTAACCGTGAAACCCGGCATGAAGCAAGGTTGGTTTGGCAACGCATATGGCGGATACGGAAGTAAAGATCGGTATGAAGGCAACGCCATGGTCAATCGTTTCGTGAATAATGACCAGATCACGTTCATGGGGGGAGCGAATAACACGAATAATATGGGCTTTTCCGATCTAGCCTCAACAATGTTCTCCGGTATGGGAGGCGGTGGAGGCCGACGAGGAGGTTTCGGAGCGGGTAGCGGTATCACCTCTTCCGGAAACGCAGGTTTGAATTTCAGCAAGGAATTCAAGCCGGATAAACTAACTCTTGGGGGAAATACTCGTTATTCCCATTCCGACAATGACGCTCGTAGCAAGAGCGACCGGCAGAATATTCTTCCCGGAGATAGTTCCTCCTACGATAATAGCGAGGCGATGAGCCGTACGAAGAGCGATAACTTTGGCGTAGACTTTCGCTTGGAATGGAAACCGGACACGATGACTCAACTTATCTTCCGCCCGAGTTTCAGCCTCAGCCATAGCATGAATGACAATTTCAGTGATGCTACCACCTTGGATAACGAACGGGATACGGTCAATACCAACAAATCCAACAATTACTCGGAAAGTAACGGGTACAACCTAAATGCCAGCATCGATTTCAGCCGTAAGCTGAATAACAAAGGGCGTGTGTTCAGCGCCACCCTTTCCGGAGGCAATAGCGATTCGTACAGTGACGGCATGAACCGTTCCGACATCGTTTATTTCAACCAGACTGATGCCTTGAAGAATAGCATTATCGACCAGCGCTCACGTTACGACAACAAAGGTTTCAATTACCGGGCCTACGTATCGTGGGTAGAACCGATCGGGCATAATAATTTCATCCAAGCCACTTATAGCATCAGCCAACGGAAACAAGAAGCCTTGAAGAATGTTTACAACCAAGACGCTGATGGTATATATAATGTATTAGATTCCGCCTACAGCCAAAGCTATCGCAATAACTTTATCAGCCAGCGGGCCAGCTTGAGCTTCAAGTCTCAACGGGCAAAGTTCAACTACACGATCGGCTTGAATCTGGACCCATCCTATTCCAGCAGCGAGAATTTCGTTGGCGACACGACCTTATCCAAGATAACCCGTAAGGTGGTCAACCTCTCCCCGATGGCTCAATTCAACTATATGTTCGATAAGCGTACGAATCTTCGTATCATGTATAATGGCCGTACCAGCCAACCGAGCATGACTCAATTACAACCGGTAGCGGATATCTCGGACCCGACGAATATCACGATCGGTAACCCGGATTTGAATCCCCGCTATACGAACAACGTATTTATTCGTTTCCAACAGTTCACGCCGGAGAAACAACGGGCCTTCATGATCATGGCAAACGGTAGTTATATCATCAACGATATCGTAAGTTATACCTCTTATAACCAAGAGACAGGTGTAAAGACCACCACTTACAAAAACGTAAATGGCAACTATAGTGGCAACGTCCGTATGATGTTGAACACCCCCTTGAAGAATAAGAAATTCTCCATCAACTCCATGACAATGGCCTCGTTCGCTAATAGCAACGGATATATCAACGAGGAGAAGAATACGAACCTGAATCTCATATTGTCCGAACGTGGTGGTATCGACTTCCGCTCCTCTTATCTGGATCTAGGCGTAAACGGGAATATTCGTTACAATGCCACCAGCAACTCCCTGCAAAAGGAAAATAACCAAAACACCTTCAATTACGGAGCCGGCGGTTACACGACAATCTATCTGCCCCTCAATTTCAAGATAGAGAGTGACGTGAACTGGTCTACCAACTCTGGCTACGGGGACGGATTCAAACAGAACGAAGTCCTATGGAATGCCTCAGCCTCCAAGTCTTTCTTAAAGAATAACCAAGGGACGCTCCGTTTCAAGATCTACGACATCCTGCAACAACGAAGCAATATCTCCCGTTCCGTTACCGCTAGCTATATACAAGACTCAGAATATAACACGCTAGGCAGTTATTTCATGGTACACTTCATCTATCGGTTCAGCATCTTCAAAGGCGGAGCCAGTGCCAGCGACGTGAAAACGCCGGGTAGAAGCGGACGGGGAAGAGGTCCGATGGGTCCTCCTCCGGGACATCGATTTTAATCCCCTAAGTGGAGACTTTATAAAGTCCGGGCGAAACAAAGAACGCATCGGACTTGTTTTTACTTAGGATAATATATAAAAAACTTAGGATAAAATAACGCTAACTAGCGCATTAACAGCGGAGTTTCAATGCTTAGCTAGCATACATCCTCTATGTTCACAAAGCATTATTAACATTTTAAACGGATTATTTTTACCTTTTTTGTGTAAATATTAAACTAAAACATACGTTATTTGTTGCAATATTAAGAGAAAGATATTGATATGAGGAAGTCGACAATTTGGTTGCTTGCGGTAGTTATGGCTTTTGCCTTCGCCGGGTTATTATACCTACAGGTAAACTATGTGAGCATTATACTTAAGACACGCAGCGAACAGTTCAATGAGACTGTCAAAAGAAGCCTGCGCCAAGTATCTAAGAATCTGGAATTGGATGAGACCCGTAAATACCTCGAGGATGATATCAACCGGGATGAGACAAATTTCATGTATCAAAATGCCCCGGATGCCCAAAGCCTAGGACAAGTGATCAACCATGAGAAATACCAATTACAGATCAAGGATTCTAATGGAACCGTTCAACAAATAGAGATGCAAAGTTTTAGCGCCCATAAGTTCGAGCCGCTCTCTTCCTTGTCAAAACGGCAGTCTGCCAACAGCATCGTAAACACATCTAAAGATTTACAGAAGACACTAAAAAGACGTTACCAGTACCAAGGTGGACTGATAGAGGAGGTGATTTACAACATCTTATACACCGCGAATCTAAAGCCGATCGAGGAACGTATAGATTTTAAAAAGCTGAACAATTACTTAAAAACAGAATTTATTAACAACGGTTTGAACTTGCCGTTTGTGTTTTCTGTTATTAACAAAGATGGAAATGTAGTATACCAGAGCGGAGAATTCCAAAAGCAACCGATCGCCTCTGACGTGATCACCCAAGTGCTTTTCCCGAACGATCCCCCATCGAAACTAAACTACCTGAGAGTTTATTTTCCGACGAAAGGGGATTATATCTCAAGCTCTATTACTTTCATCGTTCCATCGGTTATATTCTCATTGATCCTGTTGATAACCTTCGTCTTCACGATTTACATCGTATTCCGTCAGAAGAAGTTATCCGAGATGAAAAACGACTTTATCAACAACATGACGCACGAGTTGAAGACACCGGTATCCACGATCTCGCTCGCCGCTCAGATGTTGAAGGATTCGGATATAACGAAGAGTCCGGACGTATTCAAGCATATATCCGGCGTAATCAACGACGAGACGAAGCGATTGAGCTTCTTGGTCGAGAAAGTGCTACAGATGTCTTTGTTCGAACGACAGAAAGCAGCGCTTAAATTGAAAGAAATTGACGCGAATGATTTGGTAGCGAACGTGGCTAACACCTTCGTTTTAAAGGTCGAGAAGTACGGCGGTACAATGGATATAGACCTGCAAGCTACAGAATCGGATATATATGTGGATGAAATGCATATCACCAATGTATTGTTCAACTTGATGGACAATGCGGTTAAATACCGCCGCCCGGAAGTTCCGCTTACATTGATGGCACGCACTTGGAACGAGAACGGAAAGCTGTTGATCTCCGTGGAAGATAATGGTATCGGTATCAAGAAAGAATATCTGAAAAAGGTATTCGACCGTTTCTTCCGCGTACCGACAGGCAACGTACATGACGTGAAAGGGTTCGGCCTCGGACTCGCTTACGTACGCAAAATTATTGAGGACCACAAAGGTACGATCCGTGCTGAAAGTGGTGCCGGAAACATTGGAACAAAATTTATTATTACTTTACCTCTTATAAAAAGTTAGTTATGGAAGAAAAACTAAAGATCTTCTTTTGTGAAGACGATGAGAATTTAGGAATGCTTTTAAGAGAATACTTACAAGCTAAAGGGTATGTAACGGACCTATTCTCTGACGGAGAAGCCGGATACAAAGGTTTTACCAAAGGTAAATACGATCTTTGTGTGTTGGATGTCATGATGCCAAAGAAAGATGGTTTCACCTTGGCACAAGAAATTCGCTCTATCAATCCTGATATCCCTATTATCTTCCTTACAGCCAAGACTATGAAGGAAGACATCTTGGAAGGATTCAAGATCGGTGCGGATGACTACTTGACAAAACCGTTTAGCATGGAAGAGCTATTGCTTCGTATCGAGGCTATCCTTCGCCGTGTGAAAGGTAAGAAGATGAAAGATATTCCTTTCTACAAGTTAGGAAACTTCTTGTTCGATACCCAAAAACAAACGTTGGCTATCGGCGACAAGGTTACGAAACTTACTACGAAGGAATGCGAATTATTAAGCTTGTTGTGCGCCCACGCAAATGAGATCCTTGAGCGTAACTACGCCTTGAAGACAATCTGGGTAGACGATAACTATTTCAACGCTCGTAGCATGGACGTTTATATCACGAAATTACGTAAATTGTTGAAAGACGATCCGGGTATCGAGATCATCAACATCCACGGCAAGGGTTATAAATTAATCACTCCTTCCGGGGAGGAACAAGCCCGTGAGGAAGGCATACAAGTGCTTTAATTCACTTGAACAATAACGACAGAAAAGGCTGGCTTACATTTAGCCAGCCTTTTTTATACTTTCTTTCTTTTCCAGACTAAGAAGATCCCGAAAACGATCAATGTAACTAGTAGCCCCAAAAGTTGAGAAAAACCGGAGGAAAGACCAAACCCTTCCGGAGCTACAAAAATATAGGTAGAACATACCGCCGTCATGAATAAGGCGGGAATCAAGGTTATCACATATAATTTCATTGCTTGTACCAAATATACGGTTAAGGCCCATAGGGTAAATACTGCCAACGTCTGGTTACTCCATGCGAAATAACGCCAGATCATATCGAAGCCATCCTTATCTTTTTGACTATATAATAAGATTCCTATCGCAACGATAAACATGGGAATACAGATCATCAGACGTTTGACCACCGTTTTTTGCTCCATATGCAGGAAGTCTGCGACAATCAGACGAGCCGAGCGGAAAGCCGTATCGCCAGAAGTAATCGGAGCTGCTATCACACCCAGTATCGCTAATACACCTCCGACAGCGCCCAGCCACTCTTTTGTGATACTGTCTACTACGACAGCGGCATTGTTCTCCTCCATTCCGTTATTATGGAAGAAATACGTAGCGGCGGCGGCCCAGATCAAGGCTACGATACCTTCGGTAATCATCGCTCCGTAAAATACGGGACGGGCGTATTTCTCACTTTTCATGCAACGGGCCATCAATGGACTTTGGGTAGCATGAAAGCCAGAGATAGCGCCACAAGCGATACTAACAAACATGATCGGAAAAATAGGCAAGCCTCCCGGATGCATATTACTAAGTCCATCCGTAATCTCAGGTAACGGCGGCTGGTTAATAAATAACATAACCAAGATACCTACGGCCATAAATAGCAAAGCGATGGCGAATAATGGATAGATCTTTCCGATAATCTTATCAACAGGTAATAGAGTAGCCAGTATATAATAAATGAATACGACGATAATCCAGAACGTAGCATCTAGATATTCCGGAGTCAGTTTAGCCAGCAACCCTGCAGGCCCAGCTACGAAAACAGCACCCACCAAGATCATCAAGATAACCGTAAAGCCCCGCATAAATTGCTTAAAGTTGTTCCCCAGATACCGTCCGATCAATTCAGGAAGACTTTCTCCATCATGCCGCAACGAAAGCATTCCCGATAGGAAATCATGGGTAGCGCCCGCAAATATACTTCCCAATACGATCCAAAGGAAAGAAGCTACCCCAAATTTAGCCCCCATGATAGCGCCGAAAATAGGTCCCAGACCCGCTATATTCAAAAATTGGATCATGAAAATCTTCCAAGTAGGCAAGGGTATATAATCGACACCATCTTGTTTCGTGAAAGCGGGAGTAACCCGGGAGGGATCTACGCCAAACACCCGCTCGACAAATTTACCATACGTAAAATATCCAACGATAAGGGCTATCAGACAACATGTAAAAGTAATCATGGTTTTCTAAAGAATTAAATTGTCAAAGGAAAAGGTATATACGAGAAAACCGTACCAAGGGCATTCTAACGAGTAATTGTCAGAATGCCCTTAGTGCGGTCTTCGTATGAATCAATTAATTAAGTAAACGCTTAACCGTCTCGGAAATCATCCGTCCTTCGGCTCTTCCTGCCAATGCTTTTGAGGCTACACCCATTACCTTACCCATATCTTTCGGGCCAGCGGCACCGACTTGAGCGATAATAGCTTTCAATTCTTTCTCCAATTCCTCGGCAGACATTTGTTGAGGTAAATATTTCTCAATCACTTTTACTTGCTCCAACTCAACATCCGCTAGGTCTTGACGGCCCTGTTGCACATAAATCGTAGCGGAATCTTTCCCTTGTTTCACCAACTTCTGCATGATCTTCAAGGCATCCGCATCCATCAGCGTATCATTGGCTCCCGGAGCGGTTTTCGCTTCCAAGAAAAATTTCTTTACATTTCTCAATGTCTCCAAGGCGACTTTATCTTTCGCCTTCATAGCGTTTTTAATGTCTTCACTGACTTGTTCAAATAAATCCATATCCTTATTATATTATTAACTATCGGAAACTGATCACTTGTTTACCCCCCCGCTGAGAATCTTGGCGAGGTTGGTTAGCCGGTTGCTTCGCCGTTGTCGGAGCCGATACTTGAATATCCTCTCCCGCTACTTTGGAACGGGCACGGGCTACGATCTTCGGATCCCGGTTATAAGTCGGATTATCCTCTATCAAAGCGATCAAGGCATCATCATCCAACTCTTCCTGAGTCAAAACTACCGCTTTCGCACGAGAGGTAAAACGACCCGCCTTTTGTGCGGAAGCACCATAATATTTACCAATCAAATCACGCTCCTTACGCTCTTTCTCGATTCGCTCTTCTTCTAAGCGCAATTCTTCTTCCGTCATCTGAGCGGCTTCATTCCTGCGTTTATCAGCGATCAATGGAATATCATCCATCGTAAATCCAGTAGCGAGGATCGTCATTTTCACTTTATTACCTAATGTATTATCCACGGCAGTACCCCAGATAACCTCTATATCACGGTTGAACTCGGACATAAAGTTATGCACGTCGTTCATCTCCTCCATGCGCAACTCGGCTTCCTCGCTGAAATATACGTTGAACAGGATTTTCTTGGCGTTCTTTACGTCGTTGTTGCTTAATAGCGGAGAATTCAGAGCGTCTTCCACCGCTTGGCGAACACGTCCTTCTCCTTCACCAAAACCATTACTCATCAAAGCGACACCACCATCTTTCATCGTGGTGTTAACATCGGCGAAGTCGAGGTTGATAATACCCGGAAGCGTAATGATCTCCGCGATACTCTTGGCGGCGATCGTCAAGGTATCATCGGCCTTGCCGAAAGCGTTCATCACGGAAAGGTCCGAATAAATCTCACGCAAACGCTCGTTATTGATCACCAATAAGGCATCCACGTTCTTCGCGATCTCCTCCACACCATTCAAGGCCTGTATAATCTTACGCTCACCCTCGAACAAGAAAGGAATGGTTACGATACCTACCGTCAATATTCCCATATCCTTCGCGATACGAGCGATAACCGGAGCGGCACCCGTACCGGTACCACCACCCATACCGGCGGTAATAAATACCATCTTCGTACCGTCGTTCAACATACCTCGAAGATCGTCCAGACTCTCCTCGGCCGCCATCATCGCACGTTCCGGCTTATTTCCCGCGCCCAATCCCTGCGTGATCTCACGTCCCAGCAACAACTTGATAGGAACATCCGAACGGTTCAAGGCTTGATTATCCGTATTACATAACACGAATGTAACATCGTGTATGCCCTCCTTATACATATGAGTAACAGCGTTTCCGCCACCGCCTCCAACACCAATCACCTTAATGATTTTGGGAGTATCCGTAGGATAATTAAAATTTAATATTGTATCGTCCATTGTCTTCCGGTTTTATTACATTCGTAGATCACGTTATTTACTCTCGTTATCATCGTCATCGAAGAGGGTTTTACCAAAGGTATCGATTCCTTTTGTCAACCGCCCGAACAAGCCGGGACCTTTTTTCTTCTCTTTCTTCGGCTTCTCCTTGACGGGTTCCGGTTCCGGAGTCGGTTCCACTGTCGGTTCAGGCTCAACCACCGGCTCAATCTTAGGCTCCGGTTTAGGAGGAATATATAACGCGCAATTCTTAGTTCCTTTCGCCAAGAGGCCGACGGCTACCGCATATTCGGGATTGCTGGCGACCACTAAATCACCACTAGCGACAACCCCCTTGCGAACCGCTGAATAGCGAACCTCCATCTTCAAGCGTTCGCTCATAACAGCCGGTAAATTCTTCAAAGCGGCGCCTCCACCCGTAATCACGATGCCGGCACCGAGAACGCTCATCAAGCCTGTAGCCTCCAGACGAGCATATACATTCTCTAAGATCTCATCCATACGGGCCTCGATCACGCCGTTCAACTCGGCCAGCTTAATCTCACGCAAGCCCATTCCATCCGCTAAACTCACTTGGATGGTCATATCATTATCCCGGTCCGCTTTCGCGCTACCATAAGTGATCTTCAAGCGTTCCGCCTCAGACTCTACGACCCTGAGATTGGTTATATCTTTTGTTATCAAATTACCTCCAAAAGGAACAACGGAAAGGCTGGCCAACTTACCACCCTTATAGACAGATATCGTCGTCACGCCGGCACCGAAACCGATCAAGGCGCAACCCAAGTCCTTCTCATTGTCGCTCAAAACAACATCTCCCAACGCAAGAGGTGACACCAGAATACCGGCGATCTCGATTTTCGCTTGTTCCGAGATGCTATTGACAATATTTAATTTCAAGGAAGGACGTCCAACAATCAACTTATAACGAGCCTCGATACGGCTACAAGGCACGCCCACCGGGTTGGACTCTGGTTTATCATCTAAAAAATAGGAAGGAGAAACCACGTCAAGAACGGTCAACATATCCGGACGATAATCCTTACACTCTTGATAAAGAGAGTCTATGATCTCCTCCGTGACCACTCCTTCCGTTCCCAATACCTTGCAAACCGTATGCTCGATAGAACGGAGTGACTGGCCACCCAGTCCCACATATACCTGCCCGATCTTGGTCCCCCCCAGTTTATTCTCCAACTTGAGGATCAAGCGTTTTATCTTACTCGCCGTCTCCTTCACGTTATATACACATCCTCTTCGTATGCAGGTGCCGGAGTTCTCAACTTCGTAGGCGATGATTGAAAGAGCGCCCGTCGCATTCTTAGTCCCCACCATTCCTACCATATGGGAGGTACCTAGGTCAATAGCTGCTATAAAGTCTGTGTATGCCATATCATCTATTTTTTAGTACAAACAATCTGATTCTTATATTTTAAATTAATCATACTGTACTTTTCCCAACCCACTTTAGGGATCGCTTGTTCATAGAAAAGCTTTAAATTCGCAAGCTTTTCTTCGAATTCATCCAAAGTACCCAACATGATCCGGTGGTTACCCACTCTTGGAATAAGTTCTATATCATTATCCGGATAGACATAGATTTGTTCTATCTGGTCATTCCAGAACTCATTCTCTTGCAAAAATAATGCAAATTTGTATAAGTCGGTCACCGCAAGCTCTTTTTCCACATATCCACTCACAATTGGCACATGTGCGGCATACCGACGACTGATCGGCATGGTGGTTCCCAGATTATCCACGTAATAACTACCTCTTACGCCCATAATCCGGAGGATAGGCATCTTTTGCATGACCTCTAGCTTGATAATACCCGAAGGAGTCTTATACGCCTCCACTTGGGCGATCATCTCATTTTTAAGCAATTCCGTCTCTATCCGATCCGTATTCACGTCGGCCATTGACCGCTTGATCGGATCTAGCCCAGCTTTCTTCAGTATAGACACAAGGTCACTCTCGCTCACGAAGTGTTTATCCAGACTGTCTTTCACCACGACTTGCAGATCTTGGCAAATAGAGTCCTGACGTATTTCCCGAAAGAAAAACGACACAAACACGATGTAACAGAACAACAACGTGGCTACTACTATGGAAATTATTCGGATCACGGTTTCCTTATTTGTTTACATAAAATCTCTTTTACAGGCTCCACCAAACGGTCGATATTACCGGCGCCTACCATTAATACTACCTCATATTTCCCGGCGGCAACCACGTCCAAAAGCTCTTCCTTCTTACACAGCGTCTTGGAAGGGATCGTCACCTTATCAAAAATGATCCGAGAGCTCACCCCCGGAATCGGTTCCTCACGAGCCGGATAGATATCCAGCAAGATCAACTCATCCAATAAAGAGAGACTCGCGGCGAAATCACCAGCGAAATCCCGGGTACGGGTATATAGATGCGGCTGGAAAATACCTGTCACCTTACGACCCGCATATAATTCCTTCACCGACAAGATACTCTGTCGCAATTCGGCCGGATGATGGGCATAATCATCGATCAATACCACTTGATCAGTCTTCAAATGGAAATCGAAACGGCGGCGAGGTCCGGCAAATGTAGCCATACCCTTTTTCAAATCCTCCGGTTTCACTCCGTTCAACCAAGCGATCGCCATAGCCGCTACCCCGTTCTCTATATTAACCTTTACGGGAACACCTAATTCCACATCAGGAATACGGATTTCCGGACCAACGAAGTCAAAGGTAATATTTCCGTCGCAAATACGAATATTTTCAGCGTAAAAGTCCGCTATTTCCGTAACGGAATAGGTATATTTCTTGACACCCTCCTGTAAACGGGGCGTTACGTTGATTCCTTTCTTGATCAGTAGACAACCATCGGGACGAATTAAGGAGGTAAATTTCTCGAAACTCTCCCGGTAAGCCTCCGCCGTACCGTAAATATCCAGATGATCTGGATCTGCGGAAGTAATCACTGCCATATAAGGAGTAAGCCAATGAAAAGAACGATCGAACTCATCCGCCTCGATCACGGTAAAGTCGCTCGTATCAGACAACATCAAATTACTCTCGTAGTTCTTTAGGATTCCTCCGAGGAAAGCATTGCAATCCACTGGCGATTGTTTCAGCAAATGAGCCAGCATAGAAGAGGTCGTTGTCTTGCCGTGCGTTCCCGCCACGCATAAACCCCGGCTGCTTTTCGTAATCTCTCCCAAGACACGTGCCCGCTTCATCACCTCAAAACCGTGCGCCCGGAAATAGGTCAATTCCGTATGCGACTCCGGGACCGCCGGCGTATAAACCACCAGCGTATCATCGGGCGACTTGAACGCCTCCCCGATCAAAGCTACATTATCCTCATAGTGAATATCGGCTCCCTCCTTTTTCAACTCCTCGGTTAAATCGGAAGGGGTCTTATCGTATCCGCCCACTCGTTTTCCCTTAGCGAGGAAATAACGGATCAAGGCACTCATTCCAATGCCCCCGGCACCTACGAAATACACCGCTGTCACTTTATTTATATCCATATTCCTTATTTCTTATCTATAATCTTAACAATCTCATCCACGATACGGTCCGCACTATGGCGTTGCGCCAAGGTCTCGATATTACGGCTCAACGTATGCAAACGTTCATCGTCATGAACTATCTTCAAGGCAGTAGGCACCAAATCCTTTTCCGCGTCTTTATCGGCGATCATAACGGCGGCATCCTTATGGACCAAGGCCAAGGCATTCTTGGTCTGATGATCTTCCGCCACATTCGGCGAAGGCACCAAGACCACCGGTTTTCCTAATAAGCAAAGCTCCGAGATAGAACTAGCCCCCGCACGGGATATCACCAAATCGGCCGCTGAATAAGCATAATCCATACGGGTAATAAAGTCTGAGCACCAAACCGGCATTCCCCGGTACGCCTTCAAATGCTTGGAAGCGTCGCTGTAATAATACCTACCGGTTTGCCAAATAACCTGTACATCCGAGGCGAAGAACTTATCCAGATCCCCTTGAATACTCCGGTTAATCGTCCGTGCGCCAAGGCTACCACCTACCACAAGGATCGTTTTTTTCTCCGGAGAAAGCCCGAAGAACGCCAACGCCTCCTCTTTCTTACTCAGCGCCTCTTCCAAATCCTGTCGCACCGGATTTCCCGTAATCACGATCTTATCCGCCGGAAAGAACTTCTCCATGCCCTCGTAAGCGACACAAATCTTGCTCGCTTTCTTCGCCAACAACTTATTGGTCACACCGGCATATGAGTTTTGCTCCTGTATCAACGCAGGAACACCTTGCGAAGCCGCCATCCATAAAGTCGGTCCACTGGCATAACCGCCCACGCCGACCGCTATATCTGGCTTGAACTCACGAATCGTCTTCCTCGCCAAGCGCAAGCTTTTCGCTAAACGAGCCATGACCTTCACGTTGTTCATCAAGTGGGCACGATCAAACCCACTCACTGGTAAACCTACAATTTTATAACCAGCTGCCGGAACCTTATCCATTTCCATGCGGTCTTCCGCCCCCACAAATAAGATTTCCGCATCCGGAAAACGTTTCTTGAAAGTATTAGCGATAGATATGGCCGGGAAGATATGGCCTCCCGTACCACCACCACTTATTATGATCCGGTACTTTCTCATACTTTTGACTCTACAGTTATCGTTTCGACAGCCGACAGCGGATTATCTTCTTTCTCTCCCTCGACCGCCTGATTTATTGTCTCTCCGGATGGCTCGTCGGAAGGATTCTCTGGATTCTCCGTATCCTCCTCTTCCTCATCCTCATTTCCGATATTGGCTCCAAAACGACTTACGCTCAATATGATCCCGAAATAGATACAAGATATAAGCGTAGACGTACCACCCCGGCTCACCAACGGCATCGGTTGCCCGGTAACGGGCACTAAATTCACGGCTACCGCCATATTCGCCAAGGCTTGGACTACCACCAGCAACCCACATCCCAACACTAGGAATTTCGGGAATGATTTATCACATTTCCGGGCGATCATCCCGACCCGCACTAGCAGCATTATATAAAGCAACAGTACAAAGATCCCCCCAACGATACCCAGTTCCTCTATGATAATCGCATAGATAAAATCTGAATACGCCTGTGGCAGGAAGTCACGCTGTTGGCCATGTCCGGGCATCTGTCCTAATACGCCTCCCCTGGCAATAGCTATCTTCGCATGGGTTACCTGATAATTATCATCGGTTATCTTATACGTACCACTCTCATCCAAATTATCCTTATGCCCGTCGAAGAAACGCTCCAAACGCCCCTGCCAAGTAACGAATCGATCCGGCAAATACTGAGTAATAGCGGCTGGCGTAAACTTAAGCAACACCAAGAACAACACCAACGCCAACATCAAGATGCCCGCCAGCTTCGCCAACTTACCAAATGGCAACTGACCGATAAACATCATCAGGAAACAAACCCCGAATAGCATAAACGCCGTAGAGAAGTTCTCTGGCAGAATCAAGACACAGGTGAGTCCTACTCCAATCAGTATATACTTAAAGATCTGGTTCTCCGTTAATTTCCCCCGCTTGCTGAGCAAGAAAGCGACAAACACGACACAAGCCAGCTTCCCGAACTCCGAAGGCTGGAACTGTATTCCCATGATTTCCAGCCATCGATGCGCATCATTAGCGTCCACGCCGATAAAGGGCGTCACGATCAACATCAACATCGAGACCGGCAATAATATAATAAACGCAGAGAAGAAACGACACGGTATATTATGTAACAGCAATACCATGACGAAACCCCCCAATAAAAAGGTGGCGTGCCGTACGATAGGCGCCCAGTGATTCGCGTTCTTATAAGCGATCGTACTGGTCGCGCTGAACACCTCCACCACCGATATAAGACACAGGAACATGAAGATGATCCATATCACCCGGTCGCCCTTAAACAGTTTACTCGCCAGATCCATTTTATCCTTTATTACAAATTACGTACGCAAGCCTTGAACTGATCGCCCCGATCCTCATAGCTCTTGAACAGGTCGAAGCTGGCGCAACAAGGAGAGAGCAATACCGTATCTCCCTTATGAGCCATCTTATAAGCTTTCGCCACAGCCTCCTCCATCGAGCGGGCGTCTTCAATATTCGCCACTTTCCCGTCGAAGAACGCATGCAGTTTCGTATTATCCACACCCATGAAAATCAATGAATGTACCTTCTTATTCACTAATTCCTCGATCTCCGAGTAATCATTCCCTTTATCCGTGCCCCCTAAGATCAAAACGACCGGGGTCGTCATGCTCTGCAAGGCATACCAACAAGAGTTTACGTTCGTAGCTTTCGAGTCATTGATATAATCAACACCACGCACGCGAAGCACCTTTTCCAAACGGTGCTCAACACCCGTGAAATCACTGAGTGAGGCACGTATTTTCTCATCATGAATGTCCACGATCTTGGACGCTATCCCCGAAGCCAAAGAGTTATACAGGTTATGCGTACCAGTCAATGCCAATAGGTCTTGTTCCATCGTAAATGTTCCGTTTACCGTTTCAATAACTACTTGATTATTTTCCGTATATCCCTTCACGCCGTTCTCATGTGTCTCGGCGAATGGGTAAAGAGTAGCCTCAGGATGCCGTTTGGCGATCTCACGGGCTATGATCGGGTCATCGTTCCAGAAAATGAAGGCGTCGTCCTTCGTCTGATTTTGCAAGATGCGGAACTTAGCGTCTACATAATTCTGCATCTCATAGTTATAACGGTCCAGATGATCCGGTGTTATATTCAATATAATAGCGATATCCGCTCTAAAGTCGTACATATTATCCAGTTGGAAACTGCTCAACTCGATCACGTAGACCGCATGTGGATCTTCCGCAACCTGAAGCGCCAAGCTGTTTCCGACATTTCCGGCCAAGCCCACGTCCACGCCCGCTTCTTTCAGTATATGATACGTAAGCATCGTCGTTGTCGTCTTGCCGTTGCTACCCGTGATGCAAATCATCTTCGAGTCCGTATACCTTCCGGCAAACTCGATCTCGGAAATGATCGGCGTACCTTGCTTCTTCAATAACTGTATGATAGGAGCCTTGTCGGGAATACCCGGGCTCTTGACAATTTCGTCGGCACTCAAGATGTCGGCTTCGGTATGCTGTCCCTCTTCCCAACGAATCCCGTGGTTGTCCAGCATCTCCTTATACTTAGGTTTGATAGACGATTTATCGGACACGAACACGTCGAATCCTTTCGCCTTCGCCAAGACAGCGGCTCCCGCGCCACTCTCCCCGGCCCCTAATATAACCATTCTCTTACTCATCTTTTATCTCATCTTTAACGTAACTATCGTCATAACAGCCAAAATAATACCGATCAACCAGAAACGGACCACGATCTTCGATTCAGGCACGACATTGAACGGCTTTTGGATCAACGCCTGTATACCCGCGTTTCCCGGCTTCTGGAAATGATGGTGTAAAGGAGCCATCTTGAAGATACGGCGACCTTCCCCATACTTCTTCTTCGTATATTTAAAGTAGGCCACTTGCAACATGACCGATATATTCTCCACCAAGAAAATACCGCAAAGGATCGGAATCAACAACTCCTTACGGATGATGATCGCGAAAACAGCGATAATACCTCCCAAGGTCAAGCTACCCGTGTCTCCCATAAATACTTGGGCCGGATATGAGTTGTACCATAGGAAACCGACCGTGGCACCGATAAAGGCAGCGGCATAAACCACCAACTCCTCTGCGCCGGGTATAAACATGATATTCAAGAACGAGGCGAACTCAAAGTGGGATGACATATAAGCCAAAATACCGAGCGCCACCCCGATGATCGCCGATGTCCCGGCAGCCAAGCCGTCCAATCCATCCGTCATATTGGCTCCGTTCGACACGGCAGTCACCACAAAGATCACCATCAGCACGAACACCAGCCACGCGGCCTCCTCCTTATAATCGCCCGCCCAGTTCACCAAGTTGGCGTAATCGAAATTATTGTTTTTCAAGAACGGGGTGGTCGTCTTTGTCGACTTGGTCTCCACCGTATGATAACGCACCTCCTCGATCACGTTATCATGGCGCACCTCCATATTCTCCTTGATCACCACATCCGGGCTCATGAACAATACCAAGCCAACGATCAGGCCCAGTCCTACCTGCCCGACGATCTTGAAACGTCCGTGCATGCCCTCCTTATTCTTCTTGAACACCTTGATATAATCATCCGCGAATCCCAAGGCTCCCAGCCAAACCGTAGTCACCAACATCAATATCACATAGATATTATTCAGCTTGGCACACAGTAAAGTCGGGATCAATATAGCGATAATAATGATAATACCTCCCATCGTCGGCGTTCCCTTCTTGCTCATCTGGCCCTCCAGCCCAAGATTTCTCACCGTCTCGCCGATCTGCAACATTTGCAACTTATCGATGATACGCCGACCGATCGCCGTAGAGATGAACAAGGACAAGATCAAGGCCAATCCCGAGCGGAAAGATACGTACTTAAACATACCCGCTCCCGGGAAATCCAACTGATCCAAATAATTAAAAAGATAATAAAGCATGTCGTCTTAAATATTATGATTGTTGTGTCGAAAAAATCTCGCGTAACTTCTCACGGTCGTCAAAGTGATGTTTCACCCCCTTGATCTCCTGATAGTCTTCGTGGCCTTTTCCGGCAACAAGGATCACATCCCCTTTCTTCGCCAACATCGTAGCGGTCTTGATCGCTTGCGTACGGTCCGTGATACATAAGGTACGTTCCATATCCATTTTCGTCAATCCGGCTACCATATCGTTAATAATATCATCCGGTTCCTCAAAGCGCGGGTTATCGGAAGTCAGAATTACCTGATCGCTCAGCTTGGCAGCCTCTTTCGCCATCAGCGGGCGTTTCCCCTTGTCCCGGTTTCCCCCGGCACCTACCACGGTAATGATACGTCCTTTCCCATCCAATACCTCATGAATGCCATTCAGTACATTCGTCAAGGCATCCGGTGTGTGAGCGTAATCCACGATCGCCGTATAACCGAGCGGAGACTGGATCGTCTCGAAGCGACCGGATACGGAGCGAAGCGTGCTCAGCACGATCAACACCTCCTCGGGATCTTTCCCTAAAGAAACCGCGGCACCATACACGGCCAGCAAGTTATAAGCGTTGAAACGTCCCACGAAATGCACCATAACCTCTCGACCGTTAATGATCAAGTCGGTACCCTCGAAATGAGATTCCAATATCTTTCCCTTGAAATCGGCCAAGGTACGCAAGGAATAGGTCAGCTTCTTCGCCTTCGTATTCTGCAACATCACCAAGCCGGATTTATCATCGGCATTCGTCAAGGCGAAAGTCCCGGCAGGCAGGTCATCGAAGAATTTCTTCTTCGCTTTCAAGTAATTCTCCACGGTCTTATGGTAATCCAAATGATCGCGGGTCAGGTTCGTGAAAATCCCCCCGTCGAAAGACAAACCGCTGATGCGCCGCTGATCGATCGAATGAGAGCTAACCTCCATAAAAGCATACTCACATCCGGCCTCTACCATCCGGGCCATCAAGGAATGAAGCGTAAGCGGGTCCGGTGTCGTATGATCCGTCGGTACCGCCTCGCCATCTATATAATTACATACCGTGGAAAGCAATCCCACCTTATGTCCCATCTTCCGGAACATCTCATATAATAAAGTAGCGATCGTAGTCTTCCCGTTCGTACCCGTCACGCCTACCAACACCAATTTCCGGGAAGGATCACCATACCAGCGGGAAACCAAAAGACCCAACGCCTCCGCCGAATCCTTCACCACGATAAACGAGCATCTCCCCTCCAAATAGGACGGAGCCTCCTCGCATACGATAGCGACAGCCCCCTTCTCTATGGCGCTGTCCATATAGGCATGGCCATCCACGGCCGTACCTCTCACAGCGACAAACAAAGACCCTTTCGTCACCCGACGAGAGTCTGATTGAATATTCGTGATATCCACATTATCCGCCCCCATCAACATAGGAGCTTCCAACGCACCGATTAAATCCCTTAGTTCCATACCTATTTCAATGTTAATAATACGGTCTGCCCCTTAGACACTCGCTGTCCGGGTTGAATACTCTGCGAAACGACCCGTCCGACACCCGACAAAGAGACACGCAGACCGGCTTGCTCCAACAAGAAAACCGCATCTTTAGCACCCATGCCGACTACCCGGGGAACCAATCCCTCACGAATCGTCAGATCGCTTAATTTCACCTTATTCTCTTCTTGCTCGGCGGAGGCTACGACCCACTTTGTCTCCAAACTGTCCGTATCCGCGTTAATATCCAATTCATCTAATACGTCCTCTACCGCCCTCAGATCGCCGCCTTTCACACGAGGTACCATCACGGCCATCGAATCCCGTTCCATATCCCGGACATCGAACGACATATGGCTAGCGTATATCTTCTCGGCGATCGCACGCACCACGCCTCCCGACATCGTACCGCCCGAAGGATAACCAATACGGGGACGGCGGATCACCACGATACAAGAATACTTCGGATGATCGGCCGGGAAATAGCCACAGAAAGAGACTTGGTGCCCGCTCGTACGGTAGACACCGCCCGTAGCGATCTGCGCCGTACCGGTCTTTCCGGCGATCCGGACAATATCCGAATGAACCGCCTTACCGGTCCCTTTCTCCACGACTCCCAGCAACATATCTTTTATCAACGCCAGCGTATGATCCGAGCAGATCGAAGAGTTGATCACCTCCGTGGAAAAACTCTGCACGGTCTTGCCGTTATGTAAGATCTCTTTCGTAAACATCGGGCGAACCATTTCCCCGTTGTTCGCGATCGCGTTAAAGAACGCCAACGTATTGATCGGCGGTACCTGCGTCTCGTAACCGAACGACATCCAAGGCAAAGTGGTCTTGGACCAATAACGGGTCGTATCATCCGGACGACGTATCTTGGCACGTCCCGCCCCCGGTATCTCCAAACGAAGATCCGCGTTCATACCGATACGGTACAGTCCCTCTACGAACTTTGTCGGGTTATCCGAATAACCTTTCAAAATCGTCTTGGCTACACCGATATTAGAGGAATACCAAATCGCCTGCTCCACCGAGATCCGACCGTATCCGCCTTTATTCATATTATGGTCCGTCATGCGGGCCCCCTTATACATATATATACCATTGCCTACATCGACCGTATCTCCCGGATTGCATAAACCATCCTCCAAGGCCACCATGATAGAGGCCACCTTGAAAGTAGAGCCCGGCTCGATCTCGTCCGCCACGGCATGATTCTTCGTCTCGCCATATACGCCCTCACGGATACGCCCCATATTCGTGATCGCCTTGATCTCTCCGGTCTCGACCTCCATCACGACAGCCGTACCAGACTCGGCATCGATCGCCTTTAATTTATCGACCAGCGATTTCTCGGTTATATCCTGTATATTGATATCGATCGTGGTGCGAATATCCATGCCATCCACCGGGTCCACCTCAATCACGTTCGTCCAGCCTCCACCGACACGGCGAACGGAACTCAACCCGGCCTGCCCCCGCAGGAGCGAATCGTATTGCAACTCCAATCCATTCTTCCCCTTCGTAGTTCCACCCTCCTCGATCTCTCCGTAGATATCACCGATCGTACGAGACGCCAAGGTCCCGAAAGGTTTCTGGCGCTGCACCATCTCCTTCGTATAAAAACCGCTCTTATAACGTCCCAGACGAAGGAACGGGAACTTACGGATCTCCTTCAAGTCCGAATACGAGACCTTCCCCGCGTAAATCGGGAACTGGCGACTCTTACCGCTCAGCCCTTTCAACAGATAAGCCTTATAGCCCGCCGGCGTACGATCCTTCAATTTACGGGAAAGATAAAACGCCAACGAGTCCACCCCATCCTTCTTGGACGTCTTGAACGTATCCAGCCAATTATACTTGGCATCCTTAGCCGGAGTATACGCATCCGCCTTAAAGTCGATATACATATAATAACGAGGCACGCTGGTAGCCATCAACTTACCGTCCGACGAATAGATATTGCCACGTCCGGGCAACACCAAACGGTTCGGTCGTTTCTGGCTCTCGGCCACCTTCATCCATTTATCCCTCTCCACGAAGGCCGTATCAAAGGCACGGAACAGGATTCCTACGGCCACAAGCCCCAGCAACAGCACGACTACGAAGTAACAGAATAAAATCCGGCTACCTTTAGGCTCTATTTCTTTCGGTTCGTTTTCTTCAGACATACCCATTTACACCTTATCTCACTTATATAACTCATAAGGAGGGGTTTTCGCACCCTCCAGATCAATACCTTGCTCCTCGATCAGCAACTCGATTTGCGATTGGCGGCTATTGCCGGTCAACTCGGATGAGATCGACAACGCCTCGAAACGCACATCCCTCAATTGCTGTTGCAACCGGTCGATCTCACGCAACTTTTGCATACAAGTATACCGGTTACCGATAAAGAAAAACGCCAACACGACAAGTAACACGATCATGCGCGTATGCCTCAAGATAAAATCCTCTTTTAGCACACCGCCGCCGAGTATATACCAGAACGAAAGACGTTTCTCCTTCTTCCTCGTTTTCTTATGTTGTCCGTTTTCTTCCATATCTATTTCTCCTTATACCTTCTCAGCGATTCTCAACTTGGCGCTCCGGGAACGGGGATTCCGCTCCACCTCCTCGTCGGTCGGGACGATCACCTTATTATTGACCAAGCGGAAAGGCGATCGTACGTTCCCGAAGAAATCCTGCTCGCACTTCCCCTCGAAGTTTCCGGTCTTCAAAAAGTTCTTTACCAGACGATCTTCCAAGGAGTGATACGTGATAACCACCAAGCGTCCTCCCGGCCTCAACACCCGCAAGGTACTCCGCAGCATCTCTTTCAGCGCCCTCATCTCATCGTTCACCTCGATACGAAGCGCTTGAAAGACTTGCGCCAAGAATTTCTTCTCCTTGTCCTTTCCCGTAAACGGCTTGATCACCTCCAAGAAGTCCCCGATCGTCTCTATCTTCTTTGTCTCACGGGCTTTCACCAGCACAGAGGCTAATTTCCGTGACACCTTCAGCTCGCCATATAGATAAAACACATCGGCCAACGCCTCCGCCGTATAATTATTCACGATATCGGCGGCGGTCTGCCCCGCACGCGTATTCATCCGCATATCCAACGCCCCGTCGAAACGGAAAGAGAAACCGCGATCCTTATCGTCGAAATGATGGGAAGAGACACCTAAATCCGCCAACAGACCGTCTACCTCCCCGCTTTCTCCATAGTAACGCATAAAATTATACAAATAACGGAAATTACTGCGCACGAAAGTGAATCGTGGATCTGCCGGGATATTATGCTCCGCGTCCGCATCTTGGTCAAAGCCGTAAAGTTCGCCCTCGCTACCCAACCGTTTCAAGATCTCGCGGGAATGTCCTCCACCGCCAAACGTAACATCCACGTAAATCCCGTCGGGACGGATATCCAATCCCTCCAGACTTTCCCGCAGCATTACCGGTACATGATAGCAACTATCTTTTTCTTCCATTCGTCGTTCTTACGTTAAACTTCCTCTTAAAATCAAGCGCCGTACTCCTTTGATACGCACGCACATGCCTTATCGGTGGGTAAAAGTACACATTTCCAAAATTACCCGCCAACATTTATATAAGAAAAGTAGGAAAAAGTTATCAACAGGTCGTTAACCCTTCGTCTTTTCGTCCTTATCTCTTACGCTTTTCACCGGTATCCGTTAACCAATTCTTCCTTTCACCTTCATCTTCTAACGGCCGTTGGACGATCATGCAACAGTTGGTAGATGATCTTCTAACAGTTGGTGCATGATCGTCCAACAGCCGTTAGATAACCGATAGTCAAGCTCCCGGGGACTAACCTCCCTAATGGTAGCGGCTAAAAGATCAAGGGGAAAAGGCCAAGATAGCTGGCGAAAAAGCAAAAACTTCACTCAAACCTCTCTCGTTTTAATTATTAACTTTATCTTTGCCCCTTGACAAGCTTATATAGATGGCAAAACAAGGTGTGACAAAGATAGATATCAAGCAAGTATTGGCACAAAAGGCGCCCAAGGCGTCACGCAAGATCCCAGGGTTTATCGTGGACTACTTGATTCGCACGGTTCATCAAGAGGAACTGAATGATATATTAACCCGTTACCACGATAAGGAAGGGGTAGATTTCATGCGTGAGCTTATCGGCTATTTTGACCTTACCCTCGATCTGGTACATGCGGAAAACATCCCGACCGAAGGGCGCTATATCTTCGCCTCCAACCATCCGCTCGGAGGGTTGGACGGCATCTGTCTCTCCGCCGTTATCGGTTCCCGGTTCGAAGGCCGCATCAAGTATCCGGTCAATGATTTATTACTTTATCTCTCCAATCTAAAATCTATCTTTGTACCGATCAACAAACACGGCGCGCAAGGAAAGGACAACGCACGGATGCTGGAGGAGGCTTTTGCCTCGGACGACCAGATCATCACTTTCCCCGCCGGATTATGCTCTCGCAAGATTGGTGGCAAGATACAAGACTTGGAGTGGAAGAAATCGTTCATCCAGAAGGCGGTGCAATACAAACGGGATATCGTACCGGTCTATTTCGACGGAAAGAATTCCAATTTCTTCTACAACCTTGCCCGGATACGCAAGGCGTTGGGTATAAAGATGAATTATGAGATGATTTATTTACCGGACGAGATGTTCCGGAGCAAACATAAGACCTTCCGGATTTATTTCGGGAAGCCTATCCCTTGGCAGACATTCGACAATAGCAAGAAACCCGCCGAATGGGCTGAGTGGATAAAAAACAAGGTTTACAAACTCAAGGATTAACAGACGAAACATATGCAAGACATTATCAATCCCATAGACAGGGCACTACTGAAGGCTGAATTGACCAAAGAGAAGAGGTTGAGAAGTACCAATAAATCGAAGAATGAGATTTATATCGTCACGGCGCACGACTCACCCAATGTCATGCAAGAGATAGGGCGTCTGCGGGAGGTCGCTTTCCGTTATTACGGGGGTGGCACGGGATTCCCGGTGGATATCGATGAGTATGACACGATGGAAGACGCTTACCGCCAGCTGATTGTCTGGAGCCCGGAAGATGAGCAGATCTTGGGGGGATACCGTTTCCTTTGCGGTTCGGACGTTAAGTTCGACGAGAATGGTAAACCGATCTTGGCGACCTCGCACTTGTTTAATTTCTCAGAGAAATTTATCAAGGAGATCCTTCCTTATACGGTAGAGTTGGGACGCTCGTTCGTGGCTCTGGAGTATCAATCCACCCGTTCCGGGGCGAAAGGCTTATTCGTGTTGGATAACCTGTGGGATGGATTGGGGGCTTTATCCGTGGTTGATCCGAGCTTGAGGTATTATTTCGGGAAGGTGACTATGTACAATACGTACAACCAAGAGGCCCGTAATATGATCTTATACTTCCTCGGATTGCATTTCCCGGACGCAGACCAACTGATCACTCCGGTATATCCTTTGGAGACTAATATGGATGTAGAGAAGATGAGATCTCTTTTCCCTCACGATAATTTCAAGGATAACTACAAGGTACTGAACCAAGAGGTTCGTAAATTCGGCATCAACGTGCCTCCTTTGGTAAATGCTTACATGAGCTTGTCGCCTAAGATGCGTGTATTCGGCACAGCGATCAACCATGAGTTTGGAGAGGTGGAAGAAACGGGTATCCTAATCGCTATTAACGAGATATTAGAGGATAAGAAGAAACGGCATATTGAGACGTATCTGGAAGAGGAGTACAAGTCCGCCGAGTTGATACGCAAGAATTTCATCGGGGAATAAAGCCGTAGATATGGCTAGCGCGACAGCGTAACAAGATATAAAAAGGTTCAGCCTAACCGTTCGCCTCCAAGCGGATTAAAAACGGACAAAGGCTGAACCTCTTTTTATCTCAAATAAATCTTATAGCATAGTCCACCGGAGAAATACTTCATTCGCTGCAATTCAAATTGAAAATGTATATGATTGAATAGCAGGTAAGTGGCTCCCATAGCGAAGTCTTTCGAATCGTATTCGGCTATGACGTTCAAATGCGGGGCGAATGAAGGATTGTAGGTGATACCTCCCGCCACACCGTTCAAGGGATAATCCTCACGGCGGTTATACAGATAGGATAAATGAACGCCTAAGTTTTCCCTTCCCAGCTGAAAATGTTTGGTAGCGGCCAGATAATAACGGCAGAAATAGCCGTTTCCCGTAGCCGAAGCGAATTTATGCCCGGATGACGTAAAAGGGTCCGAAGTCCCCAGCACGACAGCGGGGATGTATTTGCTTTCTTTCAACACACGTAAGCGGGCGGAGAAATAACGATCTTGGTTCGTGAATCCGGAATAGCCATGCTTATCCAATCCAAGGCTCTCGGCCGTAAACAGCGTACAAGTATACGCTACTTCCAGAAACGGGAAGATCGTCACGTTCAAATAATAATTCCACGTATTAAAATTAAACTTGGGAGGCGTAAGCTCTTGATGCAAGAAGTTTCCGCCAAGCATCACGGTCTTGTCCTTTTGCATATCGGCAGACGGGGCATGCAATAGCCCTGTCGTGCCATAAGATAATTGAGCCGGAAGTATCGTCCAGCAACTTAAGAATATGATCAATAAGAGTAATTTCTTCATTTTTCTTTGTTTACTTATAAACTTCCGGCTCAACATTATTTAATCAAGCTTCAAATATCAAGCATTAATCCGGGATGATGATACCGCCACCGGCGTTATTGCCATCACCATGTCCGTGACCGTGGGATTGCTTGTAAACAGGAGTACCTTCTATCTTGATAAGTTTTTTAGCTACAACCTGAATCTCTTCCACCTTCTTACCCTTTGTCATAAACTTAAATACATACGTATTTGTAGTATATGTCTTCTTCAAGCTCATAGAAGCGACCGTACGATCAGCTTCCGTAGGAACGGATGTAGTCAATGATGTTTGGGTACCAATCTGATAACCATCAGCTTGCAAACGATTAGAGATTCGGTTATAAACCGCATTCTTAGCGACTTGACCATCTACGTTAGATTTTCCGACTAGATCCTGCAAGTTTTCTCCAACATAAGCATTTGTAGTTGTAACAACTACAGGAATGTTTCCTGCCTTACCATCAGAACAGTAGTCAACAACCTTTTCTACGATTGTAGTATCAGTACTGATACCTTCAGTTTCCGCTAATGCCAACTCAAAACCTGCGGCAAACTTAGAGAAGTGAGCGACAGACATTTCCGCACCAGTACCATTGATATAAACAGGGTCCGCCGTAGGATCAATCTTCATGATCTCCTTATTATCTATGCCTGTGGTCGCATATAACAATGCCATAGGCTGTGTAGAAGAAACCAAATCCTTCGGAGCGTCGAACGAGATCTTCAAAGCCGGAGAGAATACCGTACCGCTAGGCTCGCCTTTATATACACGGCTTACACTGGCTACCGCACCAGCATCAGAAGTCACATTATTGGATTGCAGAGCTTCCGCAGACATATCACGTTCGATCACCAATGTTTGATTACTACTTGCCGGCATAACGATAACGACAGGCTTACCACTTTCCGCGACCAAACTTACCTCATCTTTCTCTTTTATACCATCAGCGGTCGTACTTTCAATCACTCCTATCGATTCTGTCAATTTCTCAGCATCACTTTGATTCAAGACCTTAATAACTGGAGCTTGGACCTCATTATCCGCACCTTTATAGTTATCTAAGACATTAGCAGGAATGACAACGTCTACTTTTTGTTCAACATTATTCTCATCCACATAAGTGACACCAGACACCTTAACCTCTTCGGTTCCGCCTGCGTTAATCGCATTCTTAATCTCATCCGCTACTTTTTCCGCTTCTTTTTCCGGAACCTGAACACCATATTTAGAAAAATCAATCTCCGTATTTCCACCTGTACCTATAGGGTTCAATGTGATAGGAAATACATAGTTCATACTCTGACCGACCTTAAAGATGATCGTACGAGAGTAGCTCGTATAACCTGCGGCTTTAACACTCAAGATAAATTGAGCATCCTCCGTAACCTTTGATGATGCGATATTGAAAGAGAACTCACTCTCATTCTTAGAAATAAATAACTCTTCACTTCCTAACATCAATGTGACTTCCGCTGTTTTGATGTCTACGCCCGTAGATAGGTCTGTTATTATACCAGATACGATATAAGTCGCTTTTGACGGATCTGTCGGTTTGGAAGGATCGGAAGGATCTGACGGGTCTGTTGGCTTGGAAGGATCAGACGGGTCAGAAGGATCTGTCGGCTTAGAAGGATCATCCGGGTCTACTGGAATAGAAGGAGCGACATTCATCACGATAATAGCTGGATACTCAACGTCGAATGTATCACCTTCGCCCTCTTTCTTTTCTTGATCCGGAACGGCTGAAACGACAACCTTAGCCACGGCTTTAGTATATCCGGAAGCTGTAGCTACTACGTCGTAGATACCGGGAGTCACATCAGAGACCTTAAAATTAGGTTTATTCTCTTTAGCGATCTCTTTATCCCCGTATTTTACGACAACAGAAAGGCTGGAAGTAGAGATAGCTTTTCCCACAACATCCTCGATCGATACGGAAAGATTGTACTTCGCCTTCTTATACTCTTTCGGAGTATCGGGAGTCGTGCCCTTTACCATGACGGCGTTTACTACATACTGTCCAACACCCGATTCGATCTTCTTCACATCCACATCATAGCTTCTGTCTGCATAGCCTTCCGACTTAAAGGCGATTTTGTAAGAGCCTGGTGTGCTTTTCAAGTCGAAAGAGTACGTTCCATCAGAACCCGTCGTAGCACTAAGAGATTGAGCTCCAGAAAGAGCTACGCTAACGCCAGCCATCGGGTTGTTGCTGGCATCCATGACCGTACCACTAATCGCATAGGTGGCAACAGTGCCACCACCATCCGGAGTAGGCACATCATCATCGTCATCCTTACAGCCCATGAAACATACCATGGCTGTCGTAAGGAACAAGACCAATAAGGTCTGTAACTTTGTAATTGTTCTCATAATAAAACTATTTAAAAATTGAGTAATTCCGACTTTATAAAGTACGGGTTGAATTGATTCTGTTGCATGATGTTATCATTCGGCGAGGCTTTATACCCCTTATAATAATAGCGTTCATTACCGGCGTTGTAAGACATACCCCAGTTGTCAGAAGGAAGCACCCGCACATTCTTACGTTTATATTTATAAGGAGGAAGAGCCACTTGAAACCGGAAACCGCCGTTTTTCAAAGCACCTTGCGCCTTCATCGCATAAAATCCTATCGAACAATAGCGAAAATGGCGGATCAAGTCAATCCGTCCTCCGATCTCACCCAGTAAGTATTGCTCGGCTTTCAAGGAGACTTGCGTATTGTATTTTGGCCAGTAGAAACTACCTCCCAGCGACCATGTCACCCGTTGGTGAGTCCCATAATGATATTCAAACTTCTGCCAAGATCCCGTACCCGTACAACCAATACGTCCTTCCAAAGAAAAACGTTCATCCTTCAAATGATGGGTTACCGCTAAATCCACGCCATAACGATCCGCATTGAACAAACCGATACTGGCTCTGGCGAACGTACGATAAGGTAAACGAAAAGATTGGGAAAGGGTAACCATGCCCGGGTGAATCTTACCCGCCCAAGGACCATATCCATCATTATATATAGGAAACACCATCTGCGCCGTCAGCTTCATCCCATTCCAGAAAGAGACCTCGATCGCAGGCGAGAGGTTGAATAATACTTGGTAGATTTGCGTGATAATGAGGTTCTTCAGATACAACTCCGGATAAACCACGACATCCACCTTAAACAAGGAGCTATTCATACGGTACTCTTTCTTCACCTTATCCCAGCTATCGCCCAGATCGTAAGTAGCATCCCAGGCGGAACGGGCCGCATAGGAGCCGGGAGCCGCCTTCAAGCTGTCCGGATTTGCCGTATAGATCAATGAGATCTGCGGTATATTATTATCCAATACGACGATACGGCAGGATTTGCCCTTCTCCGGCAAGCCTGTTTTCTGGATGCGGTCTATGGCATGGGCCAGTCCCACACCCTGCAAACGCCAAGGGGTATTCTCCAAGACATACACTCTCTCCTTCTCGTCTTCCGACCAGACAACATTCTCAAAACCCATATCGACCAGCATATTTGCGGTGATATCTGCATATACCTTATTATATTGGGCCTTTGTAAACATAGGCAATAGTAGCAAAAAGAATAAAAGGCATTCCTTACGGAGTAAAATGGCTCGTATAGAAGACTTTCTATTCATATCTCTAGAGTTTGATTCCAAGTTATCATTGGTTTACTGTTTTTCTTATTCTTACCCTTCCACATAAAAAACGACTAGTGAAAACGATCGTTTAGATCTTGCATTTTTTTAGAAAGTAAAAAGATGATGCTCTTTTGTCATATTCGTGACACTTTGATTAATCTATCCTGTTGAGAAGAAGATATATAGCAGGACAAAATTTAATCGGAAAAGGTTGCCGGTCTCGGAGAAATGCCTACCTTTGCAAACGACTAATTGAAACGATCGTTTTTTACAGTCGTTTTCAATCTAAATATTTTTATTGTTATCATAGATACTTCTCATAATAGCCTGCGCCAAAATCAACAAATGACACTTTATATTTAGAGAACGACCTCATTATTTTAAGATGTACATAACCCCGCATCCAAAGTCAGCTAGCTTCGTTGGCAAAGTAAGTTAACTTACTCGGGCATTTAAGTTAGCTTACTTTGCCATTTAAGTTAACTTACTTTTTGGCCCTTCTATACAGTCCAAAAAGAATACGGAAATTTGCTATTCTCGGAAAGCATTCTTATCTTAGCAAATTATAGCAGATTATAGCAAAGAGAGAGTTTCATGTTAGCAGCCATTCATATACAGTTAATCGTTGGTACGATATTTATCATATTGTATAGCGTCACTATATTAGGACTGGTATTAGTTATCATTACAGAGAATAGGAATCCGTTAAAGACAATTCCTTGGGTAATCGTCTTATTATTAGCACCCGGTATCGGACTGCTTTTCTATTTCTTCTTTGGACAAGATAACCGGAAACAACGGATCATATCGAGGCGTACCTATAAACGCATCATGAAAAGGCCGCAAGAGGGTAAATTACCTCAAGACGCCTGCGTAGTTCCGGACCCCTATAAACCTTTATCGACCTTGTTGACTAACACCAACCAATCCTCTCTCCTATACGGAACACAAATCACGATTTATACGAATGGTACCGATAAGTTCAAAGACTTGCTGGAAGAGATCCAGAAAGCGACCCACCATATCCATATACAATATTATATATTCTGTGATGACGAGATAGGAAAACAGGTGCAACAACTCCTTATCAAGAAAGTAAAAGAAGGTGTGAAGGTACGTGTACTTTATGATGATGTGGGTTGCTGGAATGTAAAAGACGGCTTCTTTAAGGAAATGAAGGAAGCGGGTATCGAGGTATATGCGTTCTTGAGGGTAGCGTTCCCCGTTTTCACCAGTAAGGTGAATTACCGGAACCACCGCAAGATTATCGTGATAGACGGTAAAGTCGGGTTTATGGGAGGCATGAATATAGCCGACCGATACGATAAGGGAACCTCTTGGGGCACATGGAGGGATACGCATTTCAAATTCGTAGGGAAAGGAGTGCACGGGCTTCAATCCGTATTCCTCATCGATTGGTACGTGGTTAGTAAAAAACTCTTGAACGATCGGATTTACTATCCGACCGCCCAAATCTATAGCGATAATATTATGCAAATCGCCACTAGCGGTCCGGTAGGTCAATGGAGAACTTTGTTGCAAGCGACCATTTTCATGATCGCCAACGCCAAGAAGTATATCTTTATACAAACCCCTTATTTCCTGCCTACCGAAGGATTGAACCAAGCGTTGCAAACCGCCGCCTTAGGGGGAGTGGATGTTCGTTTGATGCTGCCTAAGCGTTCCGATACACGTTCAGCGAATATGGCCAGTCATTCCTTTATCGACGAGATGGTAAAGGCCGGCGTAAAAGTATACCTCTACAAACCGGGCTTCTTGCATTCCAAGCTAGTCGTGTCCGACGACGCATTGACAAGCATCGGGTCCGCCAATATGGACTTCCGTAGCTTTGAGCATAACTTCGAGATTAACGCTTTCGTATATCAAAAGGAATTCGCCCTGCAAATGAAACGCATCTTTACACGCGACATGCATCACTGTGAGCGCTTGATCCCTTCCCGCTGGTTAAAGCGCCCCCTCAAGCAACGCATGGCGGAATCATTTATGCGTCTGTTTTCTCCCCTTCTTTAAGGAAGATGCTAAAGTTCACGGAGCCATACACCCGGTGCTGATAAAAATAAGGCAAAGATGAGAAGTCATTGGTCTTAGGATGTTCCATGATGAATATCCCTCCATCCCTTAGTAAATCACGCTCGAAAACCAAGGCGGGTATTTCCGGCAACTCCGGCAAGGCATACGGGGGATCGGCAAAGATGAAATCGAAACTTTGCTTAGGGGCTGAATTCAAATAACGGAAAACATCCCCACGAATCAGAGCCAATGCATCCGTCTTCAGCTCTTTCGCTACCTTGGCTATAAAAGAGGCATGAGCGTTATTTTTCTCTATGGCGGTTACATTCCGGCATCCTCGTGAGATCAACTCAAAAGAGATACTTCCGGTTCCGGCAAAAAGATCCAACGCATCCATGCCTTCCAGATCCACCAAATTATTTACTACGTTAAAAATATTCTCTTTCGCAAAATCCGTCGTAGGACGTGCGCTAAACGAAGAGGGCACGTCAAAACGCCGACGACCGTATATACCGCTTATTATTCGCATATTAATAAAGATATTAAATCCATAGGGGCTTTCGTTACATCCGTTCCCTGCAAATAGGCTTCCGAAGGGATCTCCACCGGCTTAATATGGCGTAAATAGGTTCGCAATCGCTCCAGAACCCGCATTCGCGAGGAAGATTCCCCCGCTAAAAGCAACTGGTCCTTTTCTTGGTCCAATCCCGCCTGTTTCCATACATATAATATATAGTATACTATATCGTCCGATTGGTCGATCGGGTAAGAGTTCACAAATAAGAGTTTCCCTTGAGCATAGCACGCCACATCCATCCGCTTTCGTTCTATCACGACATACATTTGCCGGGGTAAGCTAGCACTACTTTCTTTTGTCCATAGCGTTAGCGGAGAAGTCATGTAGTGGGAGAAAAAAGGATGCAAAAGAGAACGGGAGCAAAATTCGTAAACCTCCTCGTCCACACCAAACACCAACTTAGCCTGTTGTTCCTTTAAAATATCGGTTAAGCAATGCAATTCCAGTGTAGAAAAGCTGAAATCCAATAAACGCCCTTCCTTACCGTCCCCCCAATAATTATCAGGGACCAAGCTATATTCCGGAGATACACAGATCACGTTAATCCGTTTATAAGTCCACGTAAGAAACTCATGAGCGAAGAAAAACTCCTTAAGGGAAGAAATGAAAGAGACCGCCCGATCGAATTCCGTTTCCCGATAAAAGAAACTTCCTCCAGCCGAGGGATCATACCCGGAAAAAGAAAGTCCACCCGACCGAAGCCGGATGGACACTATATACTTTTCCGAATTATCAGTAGTTAACGTATCAGGAATGCTGATAGTCATATGAGCCGCTGATTATTCCCAGTTACCTGCGTTGTTATTAATTTCTTCCAAAGAACCTACGCGCAATCCCGGGAACTTACCTTGTTTCTCTGCCTTGTCGATCAAGTTATAAGTCAACTGAGCATCCATGTCACGCAAATATTCTTTGTAAGGAACCTCACAAGCGAATACTTTGATCTCATAACCAGAACCAGATTTCAACGTAGCCGTATCCATCTTGAAAGTAATCTTTTCACCCGGAACGGCCGGAACATAACGCATAGCCGCTACATCATAGTTCTTACCCAGCAAAGTATCTTTCGCCAATACCCACATGGTATCACGTCTGATTAAACCTTTCTTAACAGCCTCTGCTTCTGTCATACCTTTCTCCAACTGCTCATCCGTCAATACACCTTCCTTAATCAAGAACGGCAACTTATCCGTATTCAAGAATTTCTCCAAATCGTCGAAACTTCCGGCATGAGTCTTATACATGTTCTTGTATTCGATCTGAGCCTTACGGATTTCAATCAAACGGGCGATGATCGCATTGTCACGAATAGTCTTCTGATCATCATACTCAATCGGACCAGTGACGCTCTTGTAGCACATGTAAACTAGCAGTACAACTGCGGCAGCTAATAAAATCTTTAATGTAACTTTCATGGTTTGTATTGTTTTTTGAATTTATTTCGTTCGGCAAATTTAAAAAAGAATATTTAATACACTACCTTTATCGCGAAAATTATTGCGATCAAAATGATAAATAGTTACATAAGCCAGCAAATCGAACGAAATTTCCCCTATAAACCGACGGATGATCAGTTTTTAGCGCTTCATACGCTTACCGAATTTCTCTTGTCTGAGGAACCGGACAGCCTTCTACTGATGAAAGGCTACGCAGGAACCGGAAAAACCTCTCTGGTCGGGGCTTTGGTGAAAACGCTTAACGAACTAAAGCAAAAAACGTTTTTGTTGGCTCCAACCGGACGAGCAGCCAAAGTTTTCTCGGGCTACGCTGGCCAAAAAGCGTATACAATTCATAAAAAAATATATCGTCAACGGGCGTTTTCCAATGAGCCGACAGGCTTCATGCCGGCAGATAATTTACATAAAGATACACTTTTTATCGTCGACGAGGCTTCTATGATCGCCAACGAGGGGTTGGATTCATTTGTTTTTGGTTCCGGACGCCTGTTGGACGATTTAATCCAGTATGTCTATTCCGGGGAAAACTGCCGTCTTATCCTAATGGGAGATGTCGCACAGCTTCCTCCGGTAATGCAAACGGAGAGTCCCGCCTTGAATCCCGAGATATTACGGGGTTACAACCTACAGGTTTGGGAGATAGCGTTAACTCAAGTCGTACGCCAAAGCGAGGACTCGGGAATCCTGTTCAACGCTACCCGGCTACGAGACGCTCTACGAAACCACACGGTCGAGATCTTTCCGAAATTACAATTAAAAGGCTTCTCCGATTTCACGAAAGTCAATGGAGATGAGCTAATTGAGGAAATATCTTCCGCCTATAGCCGCGACGGTATGGAAGAGACAATGATTATCTCCCGCTCGAATAAACGAGCCACGATTTATAATAACGGCATACGTAACCGTATCCTATACAGGGAAGAAGAGCTATCGTCCGGCGATCGTTTAATGGTAGCCAAGAACAATTATTATTGGACAGCGAATTGCAAGGAGATGGACTTTATAGCGAACGGAGAGATCATTCAAGTCATGCGGGTACGCCGTGTCACGGAGATGTATGGCTTCCGCTTTGCCGACATCACGGCTCGTTTTCAAGATTATGATCTGGAAATCGATTTGAAAATCCTATTGGATACTTTACAGACCGACTCCCCCGCCCTCCCTAAGGAGCTAAACGACAAGCTCTTTTACACCATATTGGAAGATTACGAGGACATTCCTACCAAGGCGGGAAAAATGAAAAAGATGAAGGTAGATCCTCATTACAACGTCGTCCAAGTAAAATACGCTTATGCGGTAACCTGCCATAAAGCCCAAGGCGGCCAATGGATGAACGTCTTTCTCGATATCGGTTACATCACGGAGGAAATGCTTGGTGAGGATTTCTATAGGTGGCTCTACACGGCTTTTACCCGGGCGACCCATCACCTATATCTGGTGAATTTACCGGACGAGTTCGTCGAATGATTTACAATATTTTAAGATCGAAACTGGCAACATTGACAAGAAATACTTATTTTTGTTGCAAAACATACGTATGTCCGGATGATTTATAGCATCTGAAAAACATATAGAAATGGCAAACAAGGAAAAAATAGATTATCTATTGATCGATATCAGGGAGCTGGAGAAGTTGGTAGCCGGAATGAGGGACGCGGAAATTTATCCCGCCTCTTTCTTCAACCAGACCTTCCAGTTGACCCACAAGGTATTGAAGGAGCTTCATACGCTGGAGGAGTTTCAGTTAGAGGCTTTGCGTAAACAAATGGAAGAACATCAACGACTTATCGATTCTATTCCCGTAAGTAAACCTTTACAGATGCCGGAGGTGCAACCGGCTCCGGAAGTATCCCCTACGATCGAGGTCGTACAGGTACAAGAACCGGTCGTTGAGGAACCTATCGTAGTAGAACCAATTGTCGAAAAAGTGATCCCAGAAGAAAAGATCGTACAAGAGACAATCCCCTTGAAAGAGATAGAGATTCCACATAAAACTATATTAGCGGATAAATCCAGTATTTCACTGAATGATATATTGGAGAAAAAGAATCTTTCTGATTTCCGTAAGGCATTCAGTTTAAATGATCGTTTCCGCTTCAGAAGGGAATTATTCGGAGGAAATGAGGAGAAAATGAATAAGGCGATCGCAGACCTGAACGATCTTAGCTCGTACGAGGAATCGGTCACTTATCTGAACAAGGTGTTGAACTGGAATATAGAAGACGCTTCCGTAGCCGATTTCATCAAGCTATTGGAAAAACGCTTCTCATAAATATACGATATGGCAAAATTGACTGTAGTCCCAACCCCTGTCGGTAACTTGGAGGATATGACATTCCGGGCGATCCGTGTGCTAAAAGAAGCTGATCTTATTTTAGCGGAGGATACCCGTACGACCGGCATCTTGCTGAAACATTTCGAGATACAGAACAAGATGCAGTCCCACCACAAGTTCAACGAGCATAAGACGGTGGAGCAAATCGCGGCCCGTATCAAGGGAGGCGAGAATATCGCCCTTGTTTCCGATGCCGGTACGCCAGCCATCTCCGATCCGGGATTCATGTTGGTGAGGGAATGTGTTCGCCAAGGGGTAGACGTAGAGTGCCTGCCCGGAGCTACGGCTTTCGTGCCCGCCTTGGTAGCATCCGGATTACCCAATGAGAAGTTCTGTTTCGAGGGGTTTCTCCCTCAAAAGAAAGGAAGGCAAACCCGGCTAAAAGAATTGGCTTTGGAATACCGGACTATTATTTTTTATGAATCACCTTTCCGTCTGCTCAAGACCTTGACGCAATTCGCCGAGTTTTTCGGTACGGACCGCCAAGTATCAGTATCCCGGGAAATCTCCAAATTACACGAGGAAACCGTACGAGGCTCCTTAGAAGAAGTAATTCAGCATTTTACCGTGAACGAACCAAGGGGTGAGATTGTTATTGTATTAGCAGGCTTAAAAGATAAAAAGGACAAAGAGACAGAAAAAGATGTTTAACTTAACAAGCAAAAAGAACATGAAGAAAGTATTATTAGTATGTGTCTGCACAGCCATGCTGGCCTCTTGTGGCCAAAATTCAGCGGATTACAAGAAACTAAAGGCTGAGAACGATTCTCTACGTATCGAGAATACGAAGAACACGGATGAGCTTAATGATATGCTCTCCACCCTAAATGATATTGAATCTGATTTTCAATCTATACGTGATGCCGAGAATTATTTGACAATCCAACAACAAACCGGCGGTGAGCTAAATCAGTCACGCAGAGATCAAATCAAGCAGAACATGCAATTGATCAGCGAGACCTTGAAGAAGAACAAGGAGCAAATCAGCCAGTTGGAGGAGAAATTGAAGAAAAGCGGTATTCAATCTTCCGCATTACGAAAGACGATCGATCGTCTTTCCTCCGAGCTGGATCAAAAGGCAACGATGATTGTCGCTTTGCAAGAGGATTTGGCAAAGAAGAACGTACGTATCCAAGAATTGGACGAGATGGTAAGTTCCTTGAATGAGGATGTGGAAAGTCTGGCTACTACCGCAGCCGCTCAATCCGAGAAATTGAACGCTCAAGATAAAGCCCTTCACACGGCTTACTACTGTTTCGGTACTTCCAAGGAATTGAAGGAACAGAAGATCTTATCCGGTGGTGGCCTGTTCTCTAAATCTAAAGTATTGCAGAGTGGTTTCAACAAGGATTATTTCATCTCTATCGATATCCGTGAGGTAAAAGAAATTCCTTTGTTCGCAAGCAAGGCTAAACTAAAATCCAATCATCCGGAAGGATCTTATGAGTTCGTAGAGGATGAAGACGGAAACTTGACCTTGAAAATAAATGACGAGAAGGCTTTCTGGAGCCTAGGCAAGTATTTAGTGATCGAAGTTGGATAATGATTTATAAAAGTATATTTATCGATTTGGACGATACCCTTTGGGATACGTACCATAACAATAAAGAATGCCTTGAAGAGCTATATACCGATTACCACTTTAATCGGTATTATGCCTCCTTCGAGGCTTTCTTTGATATTTATATGCCTCATAATCTAGACTTATGGGCCAAATACCGTTCGGGGGAAATAGACCGGCAAACCTTAATCTTGGATCGATTTCTCTACGTACTTCGTCCGTTAGGAATAGAGGATAAGAAAACCGTCTTATCGGTAAATAATGATTTCTTGCAACGCACGACCACCAAAACCCGATTAGTGCCCGGAGCCATTGAATTACTGGAATATCTCCGCCCTTCCTATCGGTTATTTATTTTATCCAATGGATTCCGTGAGGTACAATTCAAGAAACTTAGCAACGCAGGCTTGGCCCCTTATTTCGAACGGATGATCCTGTCCGAGGACGCTAATATACAAAAACCCCATAAAGGTATTTTCGACTTCGCCTTAAAGAACACGAACTCACGCCGGTCCGAGAGCTTAATGATCGGGGATAGCTGGGAAGCTGATATCATTGGGGCTTACCAATCCAAGATCGACCAGATATGGTTGAATCCGGAAGGATTACCTGCCGATGGATTCACCCCGACCCATACAGTCCGCTCTCTGGAAGAGATCAAATCCATCCTATAAACAGACCTTTCTTACAATGCCCATTATAGCATGCTTACGATGGGCATTATAAGCTCCTTAGAATGGGCATCATAAAGATCTTACAATGCCTATTCTAAGAACAACATCTTAACAGCTTATAAATAAATCGATTATTTATCGGCAGTCACCAGATATCGGCGAAAGCCCTCAGAGTATTCCGGATGATACCCGTCTCCTATCGAATCGGAACAAATAATAAAATATTCAAGACCCGGCACTTTAGCGCATAAGGACTTAGCCTCCTCCGAGCCTAAGACCATAAACGCGGTAGCATACGCATCAGCGGTCATGGCATCCGGAGCGACGATCGTAGCGCTAAGGATATCCCGCTGTACAGGGCAACCTTCACGAGGGTCGATCGTATGGGCGTATTTACGTCCATCCTTTATATAAAAATTACGGTAATTACCTGATGTAGCCATTCCTAACGGTTTAGGGAAGCTAACGATCTGCTCGAGTTCTTGATTCATGCCGGCAGCGTCATCCGTAGGCTTCGTGATCCCTAAGCGCCAATCCATGCCCGAGGGATTCACGCCTTTCACACGCATCTCGCCACCAAACTCCACCAAATAATTACGGACCCCTTTCTTCTCCAGCATTTGGGCTATCATATCGCAAACCGTTCCATCCGCCAAAGAAGAAAAGTTCATCATCAAGCGAGGATCGTCCTTCACGATGCGATCCCCTTCTAAACGAACTTTCTGAAAACCGATAAACTGACGGACACTGTCGATATGGGCAGGCGTTACGCTATCCTTCCGACTGAAGCCAAACCCCCAAAGGTTGATCAACGGGGCGCAAGTCACATCGTAGGCCCCATTTGTCTCAGTAGACACTTCAAGCGCCTTCTTAAAGACTTTTTGGAAGAGCGTATCTACCCGTATGTCACGGTTCTGGTTTACCTGACTGATTACCGAAGTAGAATCAAAAGCATTAAACAGGTGGTAGAAATATTTCAACTGCTCGTCAATCTCCTTATCCAATGGTTTAGTATGCTCAAACTTAATATGATAAGGTGTATGAAGCCTTCCGGATACCTCATAGTATTGGGGAGCCTGTTCACAACTTATCAACAAGATATTAACAAGTAAACAAAGAATGGAGAATTGACTTTTCATATTAGAACTCTGATGTAAAATGGAACTTAATATCCGGAAAATCCTGTTGGGCCATCATCAATACATAGCTGGAATCCGCTAAATAAACATCACGGCCTTCCTTATCCAACGCCATATATTGCGCCTTACGTTTCTTGAAATTCTCCAATGCCTCTTGGTTATCACTCTCGATCCAGCAAGCCTTATATAGGCTGATCGGCTCCCATTTACATTGAGCGGCATACTCATGCAACAGGCGGTATTGAATAACCTCAAACTGCAATTGTCCCACGGTACCGATAATCTTCCGGCCATTGAATTGATTGGTAAACAACTGGGCGACACCCTCGTCCATCAATTGCTCGATACCTTTGTTCAATTGCTTTGCCTTCATCGGATCGGCGTTCTCTATATATTTGAACATCTCGGGCGAGAAGCTCGGCAATCCCTTGAAATGCAATTCCTCTCCGGAAGTCAACGTATCCCCGATCTTAAAGTTCCCGGTATCCGGCAAACCGATAATATCACCCGCGAACGCCTCATCCACCACTTCTTTCTTCTGAGCCATGAAAGCCGTCGGGCTACTGAAACGCATCATCTTACCGAAGCGTACATGCTTATAGTTCGCGTTACGCTCAAAACGACCGGAACAAATCTTCACAAAAGCGATACAACTGCGATGGTTCGGGTCCATATTCGCATGGATCTTGAAAATGAAGCCGGTGAAATTATCCTCATTCGGGTCTACCACACGCTCTACCGCATGGATCGGACGTGGCGAGGGAGCGATACGAATAAAGCAATCCAATAGCTCTTTCACACCGAAGTTATTCAGAGCGGAGCCAAAGAATACCGGAGCGATATCCCCATCCAAATACGTATTCACATCAAATTCGGGATAAACCCCCTCTATCAACTCTATATCCTCACGAAGCTTCGCAGCTTGCGTAGGATCAATATAAGTCTCGAGATCCGGACTAGTGATATCCTTGAATTCCACATTCTCCGTCACATATTGCTTACTCGGGGTATATAGGTTCAGTTTCTGCTCAAAAATATTGTATACGCCCCGGAAACGTTGTCCCATATCGATCGGCCAGCTCAATGGGCGTACCTTTATCTGTAATTCTTCTTCTATCTCATCCAGCAAATCAAAAGGATCTTTACCATCACGGTCCATCTTGTTGACAAAAACGATCACCGGAGTCTTACGCATACGGCAAACCTCCATCAACTTACGAGTCTGCGCCTCTACTCCCTTGGCGATATCGATTACGATAATAACGCTATCCACCGCCGTCAAGGTACGGAACGTATCCTCGGCGAAATCTTGGTGGCCCGGTGTATCCAAGATATTAATCTTATGATCGGAATAATCAAAAGCCATTACGGAGGTAGCTACGGAGATACCGCGTTGCTTCTCAATCTCCATCCAGTCGGACGTGGCAGTCTTCTTGATTTTATTAGACTTCACCGCTCCCGCTACATGGATAGCGCCACCAAATAACAATAATTTCTCGGTAAGTGTAGTCTTACCGGCATCCGGGTGGCTGATTATGGCAAACGTTCTTCTTCTTTCAATCTCTTCTGAATACTGGCTCATTCTATTTTATATGTATATATTGTTATCAGTTACACTTTGTTATTCATGCAGTAGGCCAAGCTAGTCTCCCAATGGGGAATCGTCAGTCCGTACGAGCTTTTTATCTTACCTTTATTCAATACGCTATAATGCGGCCGGCTGGCCGGTGTCGGATAATCCTTGGTCTCTATGGGTATCACCCGGTTATTCATACCTGCTATTTGCAAGATCTTTACCGTAAAATCATACCAGCTACACACCCCCTCGTCCGAGAAATGATAGATACCCGGTATAAATTTACCCGCCTCGGCACGTTCCAGCACGGTAAGCATAGCGACCGCTAAATCTCCGGCATAAGTAGGCGTACCCACTTGGTCGAATATGAAACGCAACTCATCCCGCTCCTTTCCCAAACGCAATACCGTCTTCATAAAATTGTTTCCATACTCGGAATACAACCAAGCCGTACGGATAATCACGGAATCCGGACACACCTCCATCAAGGCCTGCTCTCCCGCCAGTTTCGTATGTCCATATACGGAAACAGGACAAGTCGCATCGCTTTCCAGATAAGGACGGCAACTCGTTCCATCGAACACATAATCGGTAGATACATGAATCACCTTCGCACCTACGGCATGAGCGGCCTCACCTAAGTTCCGTACCGCATCCCGGTTGATGCGCATACACAAATCCTCATGCTCCTCCGCTTTATCCACCGCCGTATAAGCGGCGCAATTCATGACATATTGAACATCATTTTCCAAGACATATTTCCGGACGGCCTCCTTGTCGCAAATATCCAACGTATCTATATCCGTAAAAAGAAAATTATAGCCGGGATACTGGCTGATACGAGCGTGGATAGAACTTCCCAATTGACCGTTCGCTCCGGTTACCAAAACTGTCTTCATGTCTATATCTATTATTAATCCTCTAGTTTAAGTTCCCCTTTCATATCTTCCCGATATTTCTCGGCGAGCAACGCCAAGAAGGAACTGATTTGTTTAATGCCCTCTAACGTCTCCGCACTCACCTCTTTCCCTTGCATACGCAAAAGCAGATAGCCATATACGGCGGCGAAACAAGTTTCCAACTCCGGCAGATCCTCTCCACCCGATTTAGCCCGGAGCTGTACGATATAAGGAAGCGTCTTATAATAAGCCGCGCTATAAACCATCTCTTTCGGAGATTTCAAAAGACGGAGATGCAAATCGGTCAAAGTAATAATCACATTCTTGTTCAATTGGATATGACCTTTCTCCATCACCCCTTCGCTACGCATCATCTCGATCAATTCCTCGTACCATTGAGCGATTTCCTTCTTCACCTCCTCGGGCTGGTCGTAATGGGCGATCACCGTGCGGTTGATCGAATCCATATCGAACTTATTCGCCCGGATCAAGTCCTCAACCTGCCACATATAAAGCAGATATTCAGCGATATTCTCTTTTCTTTTTTGTCTAGCTATTATCATATCGGCAAAGATAAACTATATTCCGATAACGCTTGATAAAAATCCGCGTCTTTAACGCCTAACTGCCGGCAAGCCAAACGTGCAGCATTCAGATTGATCAAGAAATAGCGATTGGGAATCCGTACCGGATAGTCTCCGTAGCGAGTATGCAGAAAAGTCTGCCCGTCTTTCTCCACGACCGGATGTTCCTCAAAAGGGATAGCGGTGATATCGCTCCGGACGTCCCCTGCCAACTGACTGACAGTATCATCACCTCCAAAATAAATCAATTTCCCTTCCCGCTCAATAGAAACGGAGAAAGACTGATAAGTGGATAAATAAGCCTCCGGAGTCGCATGATCCGTCTCGGTAGACCAAGATAAATTCGTCAGGATGGCGATATGCGGACGATAGAATTCCAATTGGAAACGCTTGTCCAAGGCAGAGGTGATATGCTCATCTCCTTCGATCAAAGCGATACGTGCCTCATAACTCAAATGTACCCGATTCGGAAGCGAGTCCACCTTGCTAGTCAACGCATAGTCGAACGCCAACTTTTGCCGGCGCAACGCACAGACCATCATGGAAATAATTGTCTTCTTTCCACGACTACCCGCCACAACAACCCGAGTTTTCGACCGAGTCCGTTGAAATATAAATTCCGGAATGGATTGGATTAACATCCCCAATTCCTTCGCACGCAATAATTCCGGGTTATCTTGCTTTACTTTAGCACCCAAAACCACCGAGTGAATATCTTTTATTAATTTCTCCGGAAACCACCCATCCCCATAACAGGTACAGCCCGCGTTATGAAGTCTTCCTATCATCTCTTCAGTCAGACCACAACCGGAAGCGCTTACCTCATATCCTTTTTCTCGAAGTGCTAGGGCTAGATCTAAAACCAAAGGTTCGGTTACGGAGATCAAATGAACTTTTCGCATCGTTTTGATTTTAGCGCAAAAGTACGACTTTTATAAATACCTTCGGCACAAAGAAGTGAAAAATTAGATGCCCTCGATATGTTTAATGGTCGTAGTGTCTTCTTTTCGTGAGACCTCGACCAACCTTTCCTTCGAGATTATAACCGGAGTATGTATAAATTCCGGAACATTAAACGAGAACAGGGAGCATTCATAATAATCCGGAGACGCTTGCGGTAACAAGAAAGGTTTACCGCACTGCCCCCGCTCATCCACATGTACCAAATACGGGCGTGTGAAAAGCCCATCGTCCCGGCGGCTGGAAAAGACAAACCAACGACTATTGCCGCTCCAAGAATGATAGCTCTCTACATCCGGGCTATTCACTTCCGGCAAAGAATCGATTGCCCCGGTAGACAGATCCAGCATATACAAATCCGCATCCTTATGCCAAATAGAGAAATTGCCATAATCGGACACCGTATAAAGTAGCCGCTTCCCATCCGGAGAGACTCTCGGGAACTTAACACTCCGGCCCGCTTCCCTCGCATTATATAAGGTATCCACTTGGGTTCCAATCGAACCGTCTTCCGGATCAAAAGCGACTCGTAGCAGGTTATACCGGACATCCCGATAATTTTCCGGCATACAGACAGAATCCGCCGAACAGAACAGCAGATAGTTACCATCCGGAGTAAAAGTGGGAAAAGTCTCATAACACGCCATGGAAGCCAATAATGGCGAACTGAATACCCTCTCCTTCTCCGTGTCATAGATCAGCACGTCCGATTCCACGTCATATACCTCAATCCGATTCTCATCGGAAAGATGGAAGTCTTGGTGGGTCTCATTGGTAGAAAAAGCGACATACCGGCCGGATGGATGCCAATACGGATAAACGAACGAAGCCGGCTTACCGTCCCGTTCCAACGCAATCGTCTTTACCTGCCGATGATCAATCAAGTAAGTCCCATTATGAGAACCCCGCTGATGAAAAAGCATTTGTTCCCCTTGTCGCTCACAAAAGGCATGGCAGTTCATACAACTATTATTTGTCGATTGGTTATCAAGAATAGACTTTTCAACATAGTTTTCAACACATCGTTGATAAATCCCCATCTCGTTCCACATCCGATATCCGGGAAAAATACGGCGATACACCAAATAAGCGTCAACGGAATCTCTTGACACATAGATAGAGAAACTCATTTGTTTCCAATCACTTTGAGGTTCTCGAAAATAAACCGTCACATCTATTTGTTTTCCTTGTGCGTCCTGCGATAAGACCTTCCAATCCGTTTCCGGCAGGTTGAAAACACCATGATCGGCTGCGATTATCAACTCCCTATTCATAGTTTTCAACCGAGTTATCCCCTGTAGCTGTTGATCAACCAACTTGAAATTGGGAGGGGCCATATTGACCGGTACAGTAACTTCCCTGTAATCCGGAAACACGTCAGTTTCTCCTTGTTCCGCTTGCGCAGGAACTTCCGGTCTACAAGCCACAAATCCCAAAAGACAACCTATAATCCAACAGATAGATAATCGCTTCATTGTTCTTCTCCTTTAAAGATCTTGAAATAGTAATAATACCAATAGGTATCTCCAAATTGTCGATACATCGAGGACACATCCACTTGGTTGGCAGATCGTCCCAAAACCTGCTTGAATTCCCGGTATCGATCTACGATCTCCGGCTGTATGGAATAGGAGGAAAGCGATATACTGTCTTTGTCCGCCAACAACAATCCGGCTTCTTGGAAATGCCGGGGTATCGGTTCCCCCTTCATGAAAGGTGTCTCTTCCAAGAACCGGCCAAATGCATCCAGCTTCTTACCCAACAAATAATAACATCCCCGGTATTCCCAACCGATCCGATGATCCGGAAGATTGTATCCACTCCATAAGGAATCGACAGGTACGGACAAACTCAGTCGATCCCTTTTCTCAACAGGCATATATTTGTCACTCAACTCCGGATCTTTATCCATTAATTCCGGATGTACCAGATAGGTAGCATAACGGCAAGCCCAATCTTTATAGAATGGCATAGCGGCAAGCAAGTCCAAATATTTCTTGGCCAGCGCCACCTCACCCCTAATCAGACAAACTTGCACGAAACGTTGCATCATGCGGGCACTCCCTTTACGTTTGGCTTGCGTAAATCCGTCCATCGCAAAGCTTTCAGACAAAGAGACATCGCCAACAAGAAAATGAACATCGCTCAATAAACGATCCATGTAAAAGGTCTGATTCCAATCGGCACATAAGCTTTTCGTTCCTTTCTGATCGAAAGTAAACATCCGGTCGGCCAATTCTCCCTTATGGGCCAACGACATATTCAAATAGTTTAAGCTAACATAATTATAGATCTGCTTTCCCCGGTACTTATCAATAATGGCGTCCCATTGCCTCTCCCGGGCTAAGAAAGAGAGCTCGTCAAGCATCATGCGTTGCGCATGCCAAGGTTCCGGCAGGCAAAACCGGATGGATACCAGCGCCGTGATCAGACAAACAACAAGGGCTACCCGATCCATCCATTTACTCTTCTCGCCAATCACCGGAACAAAGCGAGCAAATAAAGCAACACCGACAATCGAAAGGGTAAAGAAAGTCCATACACGATACATATAATAATGAGGTAATCGCTGTATCTCCAGATAGGCTTCCGGCATCCATCCATCAGACAAAGGTACAGGAATCCCTAACCATCCGCTAAACAAATAGATAAAAAGCGCTGGGATCAAGCAGGCAGCGGCGGCCAATCTTTGCCGCGACGTTTTGTAGCGGAGTAAGGCTAACAGCGTATATAAGAAAGCGTAACAGACCGAAAGAAGCCCGGTCAGCCCAGATAAAAGAAGTGTAGAGGCAATTCCGTATCCGGCAATAGAACCCGCCCGCCGCACCTTTAGCGAGACCGACAAAGCTAAAAGCATCAAAACCACGCCAACCGTCCCGTCCACCAAATACTCCCCATGAATACTCATCTTAACCAGATACAGGACCGGCAATAAAGAAAGGAACAGCAGGTAGGTCTTGTCAGAAAAACAACGCAAGATCCTATAGACCATAAACCCGCAACCAACGAGTAAAACCGTATGGAGAACCACCGCCGACATAGGCTGCCGGTAGTATTGAATGATCCATTGCCCGGCGACAGCGCAAAATCCTCCCGGCTGAAAAAGGAACTCCCGGATATACCACCACTCAGGTATAAACAATTGCATCTCCTCCTGACCGACAAACACAAACACGCCAAAAAGCAGGAAATAATAAAAAATAGCAGCTGTCGAAAAAGACCAGAAAAGCGTTTGTTTCCAGTTCATATACTTAATAGATTATTATTCCACCAACCATCGCTCGATGTTACGGGTCACAGAGGAGAAGTTCACGCCGATCTTAAAAACTTGCCGTGGATCACTCGCAAAGGGAAGCGCATACTGTCTCTCCTCTATCTGGCGCAACGCCTCCTCGGCGGTGCCGTTCAGCTTGAATTCCATCACGTAGATATAGCGATCGGTCTTCAGAACGAGATCAATACGCCCTTGTGAGGTATGATATTCCACCTGCGTATAAAGTCCAACCAACTTAAATACGATAAAAAGCACGTTCCGGTAATGCAACTCCGTATCACGCTCCGGCTTCTGGCCGGCGATCACCTCATAGGGTGTATCAGCGAAGAAGCTTTGTAAACGGCGGAAGAACGCATCGTAATCACCGGAGCGTATCTCTCGTACGAATTGCCCGATCTCGAAAGGGGTCTTGGGCGCACTAACACTCGTGTAAAATGGAAGGAGATATTTCACGAAACCTTCTTCCACTTCCCGGTTCGGGAAACCTAGCCGGTAGATACCAAATTCAGGATCGTAATCCTTGATCGTCAAGTAACCACTCTGGTAGATTACGGGAACGGGATTTTTCGAGGCAGCATCGATACTGTTCAACACATCCGCATCAGTCTCCGTGTTCGCCATCTCGTAAAGGTCGTAATGGGTATGCTTGAGTAATTCAACGAGGTAAGAGGGCGTACCGGTCTCGAACCAATAATCTCCGAACTCCATCTTGGCGAAGGTATTCAATAGGCTAAAGGGATTGTATATTCCCGCAGACTTGGCGGTAAAATGGTATCCGTCATAGCGCTCCTTGAGTTTCTGGCTGGTTTCCTCATAATCCAGTTCCTGTGTCTCAGCCAGCTCCTTCAACTCCTCTTCTAGGTAGGCATGTATCTCTTTCTCCGTGATGCCACATATCTCGACGTAGCGATTGTCCATCGAGATATCCATGAGGTTATTCAAATCGCTGAACACGCTTACCTTACCAAACTTCGTCACCCCTGTCAACAAAGCGAAACGAATGGCTCTATCCATCGTCTTTAACACGCCGTAGAAAGGCTTCAACATATTCCGCAATTGCGTTTGCGTCTTTTCATCGTGCAGGTTTTGCAGCAAAGGCTTGTCGTACTCGTCAATCAATATCACCACGCGATGCCCGGTCTGGCGGTAAGCCTGTTCTATCACATAACTGAAACGTTCCTCCAAGGCACGATCCTGTTTCTCCGTTCCATATAAAGCCTCCCATTTCTCCAAGAACTCATTCAAGATACTAGTCAGAGCGGCAGTATCTTTATAATGGCGAGCATTCAAGTCCAAATGCAAGATCGGATATACCTCCCAGTCTTTCTCCAACCGTTCCATCGCCAACCCCTCGAACAGCTCCCTCTTCCCTTGGAAATAGGCCTCCAACGTAGATAGCAAGAGACTCTTGCCGAAACGCCGCGGACGACTCAAGAAATAGTAACTTCCGGTCTTAGCCAACTGATAAATCAAAGCTGTCTTATCAATATAGAGATAACCGTCTTTACGGATCTTCTCGAAGTTCTGTATGCCGATAGGATAAATTGTCTGGTTCATAGCGATGATCGTTTAGATATACTTACCATGAACAAAGATAGACATTCCTTTTTATCAGAACAAGATAAGAACATATGATCTCAAAAACTTTCCTTGACAATACGCTTGACTGGCAGGAAAAAACGCTCGATCAAACGCAATTCCTCCCATTTTGAATAAGAACTAATAGCAGATCAAAATTATATGCCAGAAAACGCAGTAGTACTTACTTCGTCTACAAATATATACTTACTTGCCCGATGAAGTATATATTCTCCGGTTAAGTAAGTATTACTGCGTTTTCCACACCATATCAAAAAAAGGAGGTATGCCCAACTGACATACCTCCTTTTTTATATTAAGTTTAACTTATTAATATCCCGGGTTCTGTTCCAACAACGGGTTCGCACCCAATGACAATTGATGCAATGGATAACGATTGTATTTCTCATCGTTCGTAGCCTTATGATCCCACCAATCCTCTGTCACATATGCGTCCCAACGGATTAAGTCCGTGCGACGACGGGCCTCGCGCAAGAACTCTTGCATCCATTCCTTCAGCATACGGTATTTATCCAAATTGGCAGCGGTAACAGGATCCGGGTCGTTTCCACCCTCGAAGTTACGCTTACGGATGGAGTTGATGATATCGGCCGCACCATTCTTATCGCCCAAACGCATCTTACATTCCGCCAAAGTATAATAGATCTCTGTCAGACGAATTACAGGACAATCTGGGTTGAAACGTTCCTTGAACTCATCTTGATTAGGCAGAGGACTAAATTTAAGAACACGCACGCCTGAGTTCTCCTCTGCATCGGCAATCGTAGAAGTCAGATCCTTAAGACTGGCTACCGTATTGCCCACCTGGCTGATATGAGCGATCTGGTCTACGACATTCAAGACCTTGCCGGCATACTCGCGGGCACCCAAGCATTTGTACTCGGGGAAATCCGGGTTTTGCAACTCACCAACGATAAACATACCACGGTATTTGCGACCACCCTCATATACATACTGCTGCTTACGGATATCCTTGTCGTTGAATGTCTCGTATGGATTACCTACGTTAAACTTATACAAGTTACCCTCCGGATCGCGACTAGGGCATAGGCAAAGCCCATTATTACCACTAGCATCCTGCAAGCCCCCTAAGAAATCCTTGAAATTATAGGGAAGAGTGAAGGCAGTCAAACCACCATCCGTCTCACCTTTGGCATTCTCGGAAGGTACTGTCCAGATAATCTCCGGGCAAGTCTCATTACCCCAACCAAAGATCTCGGTGAAATGGTTGGCCAATTTATACTGACCATACTTTCCATCGATAATATCCTGACAAATCTTAGCGGCCTCCTCATACATCGGTTTATTGATATACGATTCAGCGTTGAAATACAAACGAACCTTCAAAGCCGCAGCCACAGCACGATGGATAACGTTCGTCTCGGGTGCTCCCAAGGTCTCCTTCAACGGAAGATTCGGCATAGATACATCCAACAAGGAGTCGATAAAATGGAAAGTCTCCACATCTGTAGCACGAGCCTTCACATCCTCCTTCGTAGATGTGTAAAGAGGCATACCACCAAACATGTCCAAACCATCCAAATAAAAAGAGGCAGCCAATACGTTCAACTGATTAATCATTGATACACGATCCTCCTCAGTCAAGCCCACCGATACGAAATCGATATTCTCCAAATCCTCCAAGGCACTCCACGACTGAGCCACACCCATCGTCGTCAAGTCCCATCCATCCTTCATCGGGCTCATATCATCCATAAAATGATGATGATGCATGTTCTGATAAACGGCGCCATCAAACCAGTCATTACCACGAGTAGGCACACACATAGCATCAGTTCCCACTTCCATCAAGCGCACACGAGCGTCGTTATGAGCTACCCACCAACGCCAATGCGTAAAAGGACGATTAAAACGCGACCAAATCGCGTCTGCATTCGTATAATACGTGTCGGGAACAACCTGCGAATAGAAGGTAGGATCCACATCACATGAGGTACCCAGCAGCAAGCAAGCAGCCCCGGCTACCATCCAATTTGTTATCTTGCTAATTTTCATTTTCTTCTTACCTTTTTTAGAATGTTACTTGAATACCTAAAGTGTATGTGCGGACAATCGGGTCACAGTTCCAAACCTTATCGGTACCACCTGTCCAGCCTGTGATATCTACCTCTGGATTATGTCCGCTATATCCTGTAATAGTCGCTACATTGCCGACAGTTCCATATACGCGCAGACGCTCTGCCCATTTTGTATACTTATTCAACGCCAATGTATAACCTAACGTAATCGCATCTATCTTCAAGAACGAGCCATCCTCCAAGAAGTAATCGCAAAGCTGCTTCACGCCGCGAATGTCCTTAAACTTCGGATCGTCAAGCGCCGGTTTCCAAAGATTCCACTGGCCGGCACCACTCTGTCCCTGGATACCCAAGTACATCGGATAAGTATTCAAGACATCGAAACCTATCCAACTACGCATATTAATACCCAAGTCAAAATTCTTATAAGTAAAGGTATTGTTCCATCCCATCATCACCTTGGGCAGATAATTACCGATATATTGTTTGTCGTCTACACTCTTCTGGGAAGCAGGTATAACCTCACCATCCTTATTGTACAAAAGGAAGTCTCCTTTATCGTCGAATCCAGCGAATTTCCACATATGGAACGCACCGATCTCTGCCCCCTCTTCAATACGAGCGGCATCGCCCGGCCATCCCGGTTCATCCATAGCGTTACCATCCATACGTGAATTGTTGCCATACATCGTAAGGATCTTACCCGAGTTATGGCTCATATTCAAGCTGGAAGTCCAAGTGAAGTCCTTATTCTGGATGATGTCACCACCAACCTCGAACTCCCATCCTTTACTCTCCATCTCGCCAATATTCTGCCATTGCTTGCCATTTGGATACGGTGGCTGTGGAACATTCACCTCGTAGATCATACCATCGATCTTACGACGATAGTAATCGAACTTACCATACATACGGTTGCCAAAGAATGAGTAGTCCACACCGATATTCCACTCCTTCTTCTCCTCCCATCCCAAATAAGGATTCACGTTAGAGCTCGGACCATAGACATAAGCCCAGCTTCCGCTAGGAAGCATCCAGTATTGGTCGCGGCTCAACGTATTAGCCATATAGGAAGCATCGAAGTCGTTATTACCTGTAACACCATAACCAAAACGAACCTTCAAGTCGCTCACCCAGTCAAACTCCTTCATGAACTCCTCGGCAGATACACGCCAACCTCCGGACAACGCCCAGAAGTTACCCCAACGGTTCTCGGCGGCAAACTTTGATGATCCCTCATGACGGATTGTGGCAGAAACCATATATTTGTCATTGTAAGAGTAGTTGGCACGAGCATACAATGCAAACAGGCGCTCTGTGATATTCTTACCTGATCCCATGGCAGCCTTACCATCTGTCAGATATGAACCCGCACCTAAGTCCCAATATTTCAGTCCCTCAACACCGAAGTCATAGTTCTCAGCATTGAAATTCTCTCCATTCTTCTCGAAATAAGAGTAACCAGCAACGGCATTCAAGCTATGGCCACCCTTGAACTCCTTCAGATATGTGAAGTAACCCTCAGATGTAAGGTGCTCAGTCTTTGAGAACTCAAGTTTAGCCCAACCGCCACGGTTGTTTGTCACCTCATCGCGGTGGTAACGAGAGCGGAACTGGTGGAGCTCCCACTGACGGTTCTCGTAACCCAATGTCTGAGAATAGCTCAATCCCTCAATGGGCTTGATGTTCAACTTCATTGTAACCTCAGGCTTGAACCACTTGTCCAATCCCTCATAGTCGGTCAACATACGGTCGGCTACGATATTATAGTCCAATGTCTCGCCAGTCCACACATTATAGCCTGTCGGGCTTTCCGGGTCAAATGGCGAACGAGTCGGGTTATTATACAACGCCTGCTTGAAGTTTGCCTTCTTATCCTCATCCGATCCATCGGAAGTACGAGCAGTCTGACGATAATCCACGATCGGACGGATCTCTAACCAACCATCGAACAGCTTAAAGTTTGCATTCAAGCGTCCACCATAGTCCTTACGGTTATCCTTAATCGTGATGCCTTCGTTGGTCTCATAGAAGAAAGAGGTGTACACTTGTGCGTTCTCGGTACCTAGCTCCAAAGAGAGGTGATGTTTTTGCGAGAAGTTATCCTTCTGCAAAAGAGCGTCCCACCAATCAGCGTTCTGCCCGTAATCAGTGATATTCACGTCCGTACGATTGCGATATTCATCGGCGGTCATCATATCCGGACGGCCATAGTTTTGTTTCTTCGAAAGCTCAGTACTATAATTCAATTTTACTTTACCATTCGTGTTAGAACCACTCTTCGTTGTGATCAAGATCACACCCGAAGCAGCACGTGTACCATAGATCGCACCAGCGGAAGCATCTTTCAGCACATCGATAGATTTGATATCGTCTTGGTTCAAGGCACGAATATCACCTCCCGGGAAACCATCGACAACGATCAATGGAGCCTTACCAGAGTTGATAGAGGTCAAACCACGCAACTGGATCGTGGTCGTACCATTGGCACTACCATTATTTTGCAAGATCAAACCGCTGATCTTACCTTGCAAAGAGCTGGTGATATCGGCACCACCCACACCCTTCATCATATCGCCGGCAGACAATGAGGTAACGGAGCTGGTCACTTGCTTCTTCTCCATCGTACCGTAACCTACGACCACGACCTCTTCAAGAGCCTGGGAATCTTCCGACAACGTAACATTTATAACACTTTGACTGCCAACCGGGACTTCCTTGGTCGTGTAACCGATATAAGAGATTTCCAAAACAGCGTTTGCGGGCACATCTTGCAACGTAACCGAGCCGTTCATGTCGGTTACGTTACCGATAGTAGTTCCCTTGACCAACACGTTCGCGCCGATCAACTCACCCATTGAATCTGAAACCTTAACCGTAATAGTCTTACCATTTTGCATGACCGATTCAACATTCGGTCCGTAGTTGTGCGAGGGTTCCACAGCCGCCAATCCTTGAAAGGAGGCCATACATAGGAATCCCGTGGTAAGCATCATAACACTTGGTTTGAACAAGCTTAAACACAATTGCTTGCTCTTCTTACTACATTTTTCCATCTTTATTATTAAATGGTTATAATTAATTGAGATTAACAATATTCAAACACCAAAAACCTACTTTCTGCTATCTCTGAGCGCAGTCCCTAATAAAAATGACTAGCTAAAACGTTGGTTTAGACTAGTCATTTTGATGGATGGGATAGTGCATTTGACACAATTTTAATATTGGATGTAATGTGTTGATTATAAGTCTTATTACTAATAGAATCGAAAAATGATTTAAATGAATGTTGCTTAATTTAAATTAATGGTTAACTTCGCGGACGACTAGTCTAAACGAACGTTTAAACCAGTCATTTTCACATTTATTATACTATTGAGTATGATAAAAACCATACCTTTACTCCCCCAAAGAAAGAATGCAGAAACCATGAAACTACAAATCATCGATACCGGCTACTTCTACGCCGACGGAGGCGCCATGTTCGGGGCCATTCCTAAAAGTGCTTGGAGCCGTCGCTATCCGAGCGACGAGACAAATGGTTGCGTGCTCGCCATGCGTAGCCTTGTCATAAAAACAGATGACGGACGCATCGTCCTAGTAGATAACGGAGCGGGAAATAAACACTTAAAACAACTAAGTTATTACCGCTTCTTCAACTTGGTAGACCTCGGCACGGAATTACGAAACCGAGGAATTCAACCGGAGGAAATCACGGATGTTGTCCTCACCCATCTCCATTTCGATCATTGCGGTTATACCACGCAAAAGGATGAATCTACCGGACATTTATTTCTCTCATTCCCAAATGCGAACCACTGGGTTAGCCGCAAGCAATGGGAGAATTTCCTTCATCCGAACGCCTTGGAGAGAGATTCCTATTTCATCGAGAATATGCAAGCCGTCGCAGACGCTAATTCCTTACGGCTGCTAGATGCCGACACATCGATTTGCCCCACTATAGAGCTACGCCTGTACGATGGGCACACTCCGGGACAAATTGTTCCCTATATCCATACGGAGGACCGGACCTTTGTCTTTGCCGGGGATGTTATCCCCCTTGTAGCCAGCGTATCTCCGGAATGGATCTCGGCTTACGATACGTATCCGATCACGTCATACAACGAGAAACTGCGCATGCTTGCCGAAGCCGCCGAAAAAAGGCAAGCGCTCATCTACTGCCATGACGCTTACATCCGCTGCACAACCGTAAAACGTGTGAATTCTTATTATAAGAAAGACAAGGAAATACCTCTCAAGAAGACGTTTCTTTTCCCTTAGTCCCTAGCCCTTTTCCCTTTAGACCTTAGGTGTTTCTTCCATATTCCTTAGACATTTCTTATAGAAGTATTCATTATCCACTAGCCGTTGCATGATCGTCCACCAACTGTTGCATGATCATGCAACGGCTGTTGGACGATCATGCATCAGTTGATAAATAGTCTATATATATAGACAAAATCCCTAAGGTTATCGCATCAAAAGTGTAAAAGCATTAGATAAAACGGCTAATTCTATTTATCTTTGGGCGGTGATACTGAATCAATTATTGTTTTACATTCTAAACTCTAAACACATGAACAGCCTAAGCAAACTAGCGCTCGTCCTGACATTTTGCACGGGAATGATCGCTTGCTCCGGTGGTAAGGCCGTAAAAGGAGATTACGGAGTAGTGCCTTTGCCACAAGAAGTAACATTGACGAACGGAAATCCTTTCGTCCTAAGTCCATCCACGAAGATATTTTATCCGGAGGGCAATGATAAGATGAAGAAGAACGCCGAGTTCCTCGCTTCTTATATCAAGGAAATCACGGGCTATGAATTAGCAACCGCTACCGGCCAGCCCGGTAAGGGGATCAGCCTCGTTATCGACCAAAGCATCCAGAATCCGGAAGGATATCAACTGACCGTTAGCGATAACGGGATACGAATCGCCGGAAGTACGGATGCCGGCGTATTTTATGGTATCCAGACATTACGTAAATCGATCCCGGCCACGGCCCAAGGGATGAACGTAGAATTACCGGCAGCTACCATCAACGACTATCCCCGTTTTGCCTATAGAGGCATGATGCTGGATGTCAGCCGCCATTTCTTCCCCGTGGATTCGGTAAAGACGTATCTCGATATCCTTGCCTTGCACAACCAAAATACGTTCCACTGGCATCTGTCCGATGACCAAGGTTGGCGTATAGAGATCAAGAAATATCCGGAATTGACACAGATCGGATCTAAACGCAAGGAAACCGTGATCGGCCATAACTCCGGAACATATGACGGAAAGGAATACGGGGGCTTCTATACACAAGACCAGATTCGCGATGTCATCAACTATGCCGCCGAACGCCATATCACGATCATCCCGGAAATCGATATGCCGGGACATCAATTGGCAGCCTTGGCTACTTACCCGGAACTGGGATGCACCGGGGGCCCTTATGACGTATGGGGCCAATGGGGAGTAGCCGACGACGTGATCTGCGCCGGAAACGAGAAATCCATGCAATTCCTAGAAGACGTATTGAGCGAGGTCATCGATCTTTTCCCGTCCGAATATATCCATGTAGGTGGTGATGAGTGCCCGAAGGTACGTTGGGAGAAATGCCCGAAATGCCAAGCTCGCATCAAGGCGGAAGGTATCAAGGGGGATAAGAAGCATTCCGCCGAGGAATATTTGCAAAGCTACGTGATCTCCCGCATGGAGAAATTCGTGGAGAGCAAAGGACGCCATATCATCGGCTGGGACGAGATCCTAGAAGGAGGCTTGGCCCCGAATGCCACGGTAATGAGCTGGAGAGGCATGGATGGAGGTATCGAGGCCGCCAAGCAAAAGCATAACGTAGTCATGACACCGAATACATATGTATATCTGGATTACTATCAATCAGCGGATACGGATCTTGAGCCCGATGCTATCGGTGGTTACTTGCCGTTAGAGAAAGTATATTCTTTTGAGCCGACAGCCGGTATCTCTCCTGAAGACCAGAAGTACGTGATCGGGGCGCAAGCCAACCTCTGGACGGAATATATCCCGACCTTCTCACAGGTAGAATACATGATCATGCCCCGTATCGACGCCGTAGCCGATATCCAGTGGAGCGATCCGTCCAAGAAAGATTATCAGACGTTCCTGCCCCGTGTGGCCCGCATGACACAACTTTACGATCGCTTGGGATATAATTACGGAAAGCATATCTTCGATATTAACGCCTCCCTGACCACCAATACGGAGAACGGAACACTCGACATAGCCTTGACGAAGTTGGGTGAAGGAGATATCTATTATACGGTAGACGGTAGCGATCCTACGATCGCCAGCATCAAGTATGAAGGCCCGGTACAGATCAACCAAGATTGCGAATTCAAGGCGATCGTTGTCCGTCCGAACGGTACGAGCCGCATCTTCTCAGAAGATATCTTCTTCAATAAAGCGACGATGAAGCCCATCACCTTGAAAGAGCAACCCAGCAAAGGATACGTTTTCAACGGGGCACAGGTATTGGTAGACGGCTTACGTGGAGGTAGTAATTACAAGACCGGCCATTGGCTGGGTTTCCAAGGAAAAGACCTTGACGCCACGATCGATCTAAAGGAACCAACCGAAATCCAGAAGGTATCTTTCAACACAAACGTGGTGAAAGGCGATTGGATCATGGGAGCCTCCGCCGTAACCATAAAGGTATCCGACGATGGCAAGAATTTCAAGGAAGTAGCTTCCAAGAAAATCCCGGAGCTAACCCAAAACGACAAGGACGGTTTATATCCCCAAGAGATATCCTTCGCCCCGGTAAAGGCCCGCTATGTCGAGATTATCATCAACAGCAGCAAACTACCAAAATGGCACGGTGGCGCCGGAAGTCCCGCATTCTTGTTCGTAGATGAGATAGAAATCTTATACTAAATAACAAATATCATGATAAACAAAAACATCTTAATTCTTTCAGCCCTATGCTCCTGTTGCTCACTATGGGCGGATGAGGTTGTCGTGCGACATTATAATTACGCCGGCCCTTACGAGGTGAAAAAGCCTTTCCTAGCAGATAGCTTGGATGTAAACAGTAAGAGATTTTCCGACAAGGAACTATTGAACACGACCGTTCCTTTCTGCAACCTTTCCCAAAGCGGACAAACCCTTGACGCGGCGTCTTCCGGAGAGCTGACCTTGCCAACCTCGGCCTCTTCCTACACGCTACATTTGGTTTCCTTCTACCTGAATAGTGACCGCTATACAAAAGGTACCTTAAGGATCAATGGCCCTGAGATTTCAGAAGTCTACGTGGATGGACAACTCACAAAACTAACCCAAGGAGAAGCTTCGTTGACCTTGGAGCCGCGACGCTATGAAATCGTAATTAAATATTTATCTGAGAGCCACAAAAAGAATGCCTTAAAAGTCTCATTCAACCCGGAAAAAGACGCAGTGGTAACCGCGACCGTCAATCCGGAGAAACGTTATACATTAAGTGATGTATTTGATGGTAAACGCATCCAATCCGCCAGCCTGTCCCCGAATGGAAAATTCATTATCATCTCCTATCAAGAAACCTATCCCGGCGGAAAGCAATCCTCATTTACCCAGATACTAGACAAGGCTACCGGTTCCGTATTGGTTGAGAACGGACAGAGCTTACGCTGGATGCCTAAAAGCAATCTAGCCTATTACACCCGGAAAGGGATGAAAGGCACGGAATTGGTGACCTTAGACCCTACCAGTAAAAAGGAGAACATCCTTTCCAGCCAATTGCCTGAAGGTTCTTTCAGCTTCGGGCCTACCGAAGACTATCTATTATTCTCCATACGGGAGAAAGGACCGCAAGAACGAAAAGAGATCCAAGAGATACTGGTGCCGGATGATCGCCAACCGGGATGGAGAAACCGTATGTTTATCCATAAATATGACCTGCGAACCGGATTGTTCCAACGGCTCACCTATGGACATACTTCTACTTACATCAACGATGTATCTCAAGACGGCCACTATCTGCTATTCAGTCGCAGGGAACCGAATTTAACGGAGCGCCCTTTCTCACGTACATATATATATAAGATGGATCTACGAACCATGCATGTGGATACCCTTATAAAAGGTGAGAAATTCGTAAGCCGTGCCGTTTTCTCCCCGGATGCCACCCAATTACTCGTTGACGCGTCTGGAGAGGCTTTCGATGGTATCGGATTAAAGATCAAAGAAGGACAGACATCGAATACGAGCGACGGGCAATTATTCCTATACAATATAGCAGATAAAAGTATAAAGCCGCTTACGAAAGATTTTGACCCCTCTGTCGATTCCTACGAGTGGAACGCCCTCGATAAACAAATCTATATCACGGCGAAAGATAAGGACCGTGTTCGCATGTATAGTCTAAACCCGTCCAACGGAAAGATTAAGCAACTTCAAGCCAAGGAAGATGTCATCTCCGATTACTCCATCGCCAATCAAGCTTTCGAAATGGTTTATTTCGGATTAAGCGCTTCCAATTCCCAAAGACTTTATACCTATAACCTGAAAAACGACGCCTCTTCCTGCTTGATCGATCTCTCCAAAGAGATCTTGAGAGACGTCACTTTAGGAGAAGTGCAAGATTGGAATTTCGTTTCCGCCCAAGGGGATACGATTTACGGCCGCTTCTATCTCCCTCCTCATTTTGACGCGACCAAGAAATATCCGATGATCGTGAATTATTACGGAGGAACAACCCCTACGGCCCGGGTGATGGAAAGCCGTTATCCTTCGCATGTATACGCCGGCTTAGGGTACATCGTCTACATCATACAGCCCAGTGGAGCGACAGGGTTCGGCCAAGAGTTCTCCGCACGCCATGTCAACGCATGGGGTAAACTTACCGCTGACGAGATCATCGAAGGCACGAAAAAGTTCTGTGAGGAGCATCCTTTTGTCAACACGAAGAAAATCGGTTGCATGGGGGCTTCATACGGAGGTTTCATGACTCAATACCTACAAACAAAAACAGATATATTCGCGGCGGCCATGTCTCATGCGGGAATCAGCGACATCACCAGCTATTGGGGAGAAGGTTACTGGGGATATTCATACAGCTCGTTGGCTAGCGCTAACAGTTATCCATGGAATGCCCGGGATATGTACACTTTACAAAGTCCGCTATTTAACGCAGACAAGATCAATACCCCGATCTTGTTCTTACATGGAACCGCAGACACGAATGTTCCGATTGGAGAGAGCATCCAGATGTTTACCGCATTAAAATTATTGGGTAAGCCTACAGCGTTTGTTCAGGTAGAAGGAGAGAACCACCATATACTGGATTACGACAAACGTATCTTGTGGAATAACACAATTTACGCATGGTTCGCTAAGTGGTTGAAAGATCAACCGGAGTGGTGGGACGCATTATATCCTCCGAAAAGTCTATAAAAATCAAAATAGGTCACTCTATTCATATATATCTAAAGAGTATCTTTAATTAGATACTCTTTTTTTATTTAAATACATTAGATAGTATTTATGAAATACCTTAGTCTCCGAAGAACTAAATCACTTTTCCGTTCAATATTTATTAATTATTATAAATATCTTAATAAATTATAGAACATACAACCTATGTAAACATCTGTTATGTCTAATTGTACTATTTACAGCAAGCATTTTATTTTAATAGCTGTACGGCAAATATAAAGATATATTTGCAATAAACAAACATATTGACAATAAAAATAAACTTACACGAAACTTTGTCAATACGGATTATTTTAAGTTATATGTTAATTTAATACATTCTAGTATTAATATATAGTATTAATATGCAAATTATTTTTAACTCAATCCCGCATCAATGCTAGGAAGTAACACCAAAGTACCTTACTCTCATGAAGTTCTTCGGAAACTAAGTCAATCGACTAAGTGGCAACAATTGATTACAACGATCTATTTATTAACAAATTAAACAAAAAGTATGTGTCTATGAAAAGGTTGACTTATCTATTACTATGCTTGTTTGCAAGTATAGCGTTCGCAACGGCTCAGACCACGAAGGTGACCGGTACGGTTATCTCGGCGGAAGACGATGGACCTATCATTGGAGCCTCTATCGTAGTAGCTGGTACTACTACCGGTACTGTAACGGATTACAACGGAGCGTTCACCTTGGATGTTCCTTCTAACGCGAAAAAGCTAATCGTTTCCTACATCGGTATGAAATCTGTGGAAGTGGCAGTAAAACCAATCATTAAAGTCACGATGGAGTCTGACTCTCAGAACTTGGATGAAGTCGTGGTTGTCGGTTACGGAACTCAAAGAAAAAAGGATGTGACGAGTGCCATATCTAAAGTAGGAGGTGAAGACTTAAGCAACTTGGCAACAGCGTCTTTCGACTCTCAATTAGCTGGACGTGCCGCTGGTGTACAGGTTACGACTCCTAGTGGCGTATTGGGAAGCGGTCCTCAATTCAAGATCCGTGGTATGAGTACGATCAGTTCTAACTCTCAGCCGTTATTCATCGTAGATGGCATGCCGATCGCCACCGGTGATAACGCCGATGGAAAAACCGGCTTAGGAATGGCTTACGCTTCTTACAACGCGATGTCTGATATTAACCCGAATGACATCGAATCCATTGAAATATTGAAAGACGGTGCGGCTACAGCTATCTATGGCTCCCGTGCGGCAAATGGAGTTGTATTGATCACAACTAAAAAAGGCTCCAAGGGACGTACTCAAGTAACTTACGATGGCTATGTAAGCGCAGCCAGCGCGGCTAAATTGCATGATCTTCTGGGAGCGAAAGATTTCGTGACTATCGCTAACGAGAAATACGAGAACTGGGGAATGAAAGGACAGGCTGTTTACGATCCGAACGGACCGGACACAAACTGGAATGATTATATTTTCCGTACAGGTTTCCAGCACAATCACAACTTATCCGCCAGTGGTGGTACGGATAAAAGCCAATATTATGTATCATTAGGTTTCACGGAACAAGAAGGTATCATTCGCGCCAATGACTTAAACCGTTTGAGCTTAAAGGCAGATTTGACACAACAAGCGACAAAATGGTTACGCATCGGATTAAATGGCCAGATGACCCGTACCCGGGTTAATGGTGTCATGAATGACGAGAATTCATTGGGTGGCGTAGGTTTCGCCGGCACTCGTATGCTTCCGAACGTATCTGTATTCAATCCGGATGATCCTACTGGTTACAATATCGACGCTGAAAACCGTAAGACATTAGGTCGCGGAAGCAACCTTTCCTATATTGATAATGGTATCCAGAATATCGTCTGGGCATTAGACAATAACGTAAACCGTACGACCAATACCCGTGTATTAGGTGGTGGATGGGCTGAAATCACATTCATGGACGGATTGACTTTAAAGACACAAGCAGGCTTAGACATCTCGAATGTTAAAGATTTCATGGTATGGAACCCGGAATCAGGAGACGGATACGGCTATGGCGGCTTATTGGAAGAAATCAATACCACATACACGAACTGGAACTGGCAAAACGTAATCAACTTTAACCGTACATTCAATGATGTACATAATTTGACGGCGACAGCGGTACAAGAGTACACCCATCAAGAATATGAATATACGGACGCAACCGTGCAACAAATATCCGATGCTTTCTTCACCGACCATATCATTTCCAACACATTTGGTGAGAGATTCGTATCTGGAGGTAAAACGTTTATGGGATTAGCCTCCTATATGTTTCGTGCGAATTACAACTATGATAGTAAATATTATATCGGAGCCTCTGTCCGCACGGACGGCTTATCCAGCCTTCCGACAGACACTCGCTGGGGTACATTCTGGGGAGGATCAGCCGCTTGGCGTATCTCTCGCGAAAAATTCTGGAGCGAATCAACTATTAATGATTGGTTTAACGACTTACGTATCCGTGCCAGCTACGCTACAATCGGAAACTCTGACCTAGGGAATTATTTCCCTTATCTGGGAACTTACGGGGCGAAGAAAGCAGGATCGAATACAGCTATCGCTTGGAACCGTATGGGTAACAGCCAGCTTAAATGGGAAACAACCGAGACTTTCGATATCGGATTGGATGGCTCTTTCTTTAATAACCGTCTGACATTCGAGCTAGCTTATTGGCAAAAGAACTCCAAAGATTTGGTGTTGGAAGTTCCTACAGCACCTACCGCCGGTATTCCTTACAACTCATATTTTGATAATATCGGTAAGATCAAGAACTCCGGTATGGAGTTGACGGTTAACGCTACAATCATCGCTACCAAAGATTGGAACTGGCAAACTAATTTCAACTTCTCCACGGCTAAGAACACGGTGAAGAGCTTATACGGCGGAACAGACATCGTAGACAATTACACAATTATTCGTGAAGGAGAATCATATAGATCTTTATATGGATATGATTATTACGGCGTAAACGCCGCAAACGGTAATCCGATCTGGAGTAAGGCGGACGGTTCATTAGTGCAATTCGACACATTCGGCTCTTACGACTATGCGGAATATGATCCTTCCAATCCTTCGGATGTCTCCAAGGCTTCTTCCTTGGACGCTAGCGACCGTAAGGTATTAGGTTCATCTATGCCTACTTGGTACGGAGGTTGGAATAATACAGTTTCTTACAAGAATTTCGATTTAAATGTATTCTTCCGCTTCTCCGGAGGTAATAAGATCATGAACGCTTCTCGTCAAAGCGCATTGTTCAATATGGATTTCTCCAACAACGGAACAGAAATCTTAGGCCGCTGGGTTTCTCCAGAGCAACCGGGTGACGGCATGACTCCAAAAATCGGTTATGGAGATGCCTCTTCCTTATTCAATGATGGATATACGGATTCACACTTCGTAGAGAGTGGCAATTACCTAAAACTATCTACGTTAGCTTTAGGCTATACACTACCGAAGGCGGTCGTATCCAAACTGAACATGACAAAGATTCGTTTCTATGTTCAAGGACAGAATTTGCTTACTATCACAGGTTATTCCGGATTGGATCCTGAGACAAACTCTCGTTTAGGTGTAGATTGGAACGGTATGCCACAGCAACGTTCATTCACTTTTGGAGCGAACATTACATTCTAATTTCACAAACTAAGAAAAGTTACAATTATGTTATACAAGAAATTATATAAAAACATTTCAGTAGTAGCGCTAGGGACAGCCCTATTCTCGCTACCCGTGTTCACCGCCTGCGAAAGCGACGTCGTAGACCTTGAACCTGTTGACAAATTCTCTGAGCTTACGGCATACGGGACAGAAGAACGTTGCGAGTTAGCCGTAGTCGGAGCTTATGATGCCGCACAATGTGGTATGTATATAAATCCGGATGATTATGGCTGGGCACGCGGCTATCCTTTTGGAGCGGCCAGTATATTGCAAGGCGAAATGCGCGGTGAAGATATGAATCTAACCGCCCAATTCTATGATTATACCTATTCCGCAACCTATAACTTGACTACCGCTAATAACGTGGCGATGTGGGAAACCTCTTTCGAGGCTATTAACCGCTATAATACGGTATACGCCGGTATAGAAGGCGCGGTAGCTGCGGGTGTCATAACCGAAGAGAAAGGGAATCAGTACAAAGGAGAATGCCTGTTCTTACGTGCGTTAACCTATCACAACTTGATGATTCATTATGCCTTGCCCTACAACGTAGAAGGTAACAATAACTACGGTATGCCTATTTACACGAAAGCCGTAAACGACCCCAGCCAACTCGCTGAGCAACAAAGCATAGGCCGTTCTACCGTTAAGGAGACTTACGATCAGATATTAAGCGACCTGAATAATGCGGAAAGCATGCTTCCGGACATTATCGATGCTGATAAGATCGGACGTGCGAGCAAAGGTGCCGCCATCGCATTGAAAACGCGCGTATATTTGCATATGCGTGATTGGAACAATGTAGTTACTGAAGCTAAGAAACTGGAAGGCGGACGTTTCATTCTGGAAACCAATCCTGCCACTCCTTTCGTTTCTTACAAAGACAATCAGGAATCTATATTCTCCATTCCGAATGACTCTCAAGATAACGCATCTGTAAATGGAGCTATGTCCGCTATGATGTCTGCCCGTGAAGGTGGCCGTGCGATGTGCCCGACATCCCCTACCCTTTACAACTCCAAATTCTGGAAAGGGGATGACAAGCGTCGTAACCTCGTCCTTTATCGTGCGTCTGACGATTATTACTTCTGTGATAAATACCAGAATCCCCAAACACGTGAAGAGTATGCCCCGATCCTGCGCTATGCCGAGGTATTGCTAAACGAGGCCGAGGCTGCCGCGCGTGCGGGAGACAAGACTCTCGCATTGGAGAAATTGAATCAAGTAAGAGACCGTTCTTTGGCCGACCCCGCTACACAAACGTATAAGGCTGGCGATTTCGCCAACACGAAAGCGCTGGTAGAAGCTATCCTTTGGGAACGTCGCATTGAGTTCCAAGGTGAAGGTCGCCGTTGGGAAGACATTCATCGTTTAGCGGCTGACGACTTGCTGCCGTCCGGTGGTATTCCCGCAAAGATCGAATACAACAATGCCAAAGGCCAAGGTGCTTTTGTCGTTGGTGGAGAAGTGAAAGCAGAATGGTTCGGCAACAGCAAACAGTTCATCCCGTACACGGATAAACGCTTTATTTGGCCGATCCCATTGAATGATATATTAAGAAACCCCACGCTAGCCGCACAACAGAACGCAGGCTGGTAGAATATAGACACACTCTTATTTTTTCACTATGCAGGGGACATGAGAGGGCGAGACCGGGAGGTTCCGCCCTCTTTTCTTTTAAAACGTATTGACATAATAATTCACGGGAAATCATTATCTTTGCACTCTCTAAAAGAGGCTTATTCGTTATTTCGTGATAAATACTAATAAATCAACGATATGATTCTATTCTTTCAATCTTCAACAAAGACGGTGCTGGCTGTAGAGGCCGCGCACGCTTTCTCTCCTGAAGACACTCAAAAACTGGTTTGGTTGTTTAGCGAGGCAACTCCTGTTCAATCAGAAACATTGGAAGGCTGGTACGTAGGGCCACGCCGGGAAATGATTACCCCGTGGAGTACGAACGCCGTTGAAATTACCCAGAACATGGGCCTAACCGGTATTTCCCGTATTGAGGAATATTTTCCTGTTTCTTCTGGCGACGCGGATCACGATCCGATGTTACAACGTATCTACAATGGCTTGAATCAGGAGATCTTCACGATCAGTAAAAAACCAGATCCTATTGTCTATATTGAGGATTTGGAAGTGTACAACCAACAAGAGGGCTTGGCACTAAGCCAAGAGGAGATCGCTTACTTGAACGAGGTAAGCCAGAAGTTGGGACGTAAGTTGACCGATAGCGAGGTGTTCGGTTTCTCTCAAGTAAACTCGGAACACTGCCGCCATAAAATATTCGGAGGCGTATTCATCATCGACGGCGAGGAAAAAGAAAGTTCCTTGTTCAACTTGATCAAGAAGACTTCCGCCGAGAACCCTAATAAATTGGTTTCCGCTTATAAAGATAACGTAGCGTTCAATGAAGGCCCGACGGTAGAGCAATTCGCTCCCCTATCCGGTGACAAACCTGATTTCTTCGCCGTAAAAGATATCAAGACGGTTATCTCCTTGAAAGCAGAGACGCATAACTTCCCGACAACCGTTGAGCCGTTCAACGGTGCCGCTACCGGAACAGGTGGTGAGATCCGTGACCGTCTGGGCGGTGGTAAGGCATCCTTGCCGATAGCGGGAACAGCTGTCTACATGACTTCTTACCCGCGTACAGAAGGCGCTCGCGAATGGGAGAAGATACTAGACCCCCGCCCTTGGTTATACCAGACTCCGGAGCAGATCTTAATCAAGGCTTCCAATGGTGCCTCTACATTCGGTAACCATTTCGGCCAGCCGCTTATCTGTGGTTCTTTATTGACTTTCGAGCACACGGAGAACGATAAGAAGTACGCTTACGACAAAGTAATCATGCTTGCCGGCGGTGTAGGTTTCGCAAATATGCGTGATGCCTTGAAGGGCGATCCGGAACCGGGCGAAAAAGTGGTTGTGATCGGTGGCGATAACTACCGTATCGGTATGGGTGGTGGAGCCGTATCTTCCGTAAACACGGGACAATATACAAGCGGTATCGAGTTGAACGCCGTACAGCGTGCCAACCCGGAAATGCAGAAACGTGCGGCTAACGTGATCCGTGCGATCGCCGAGTCTGACGAGAACCCGATCGTCTCTATCCATGACCATGGTGCGGGTGGACACCTCAACTGTTTGTCTGAGTTGGTGGAGGCTACCGGCGGACACATCGATATGAGCAAATTGCCGATTGGCGACCCGACTCTTTCAGCGAAGGAGATCGTAGGAAACGAGAGCCAAGAGCGCATGGGCTTATTGATGAAAGAAGAAGATGTAGCCCGCGTAAAACGTATCGCGGATCGTGAACGTGCCCCGATGTATGTGGTAGGCGAGACTACTAACGACATGAAGTTTGTCTTCGAACAAGCGGACGGCGTAAAACCTATCGATATCAAGCTGGAATATATGTTCGGTAAACCGCCTAGAACGGTTATGACAGACCATACGGTCACTGAATCTTATCAACCAGTTGTTTACAAAGAATCCGAACTTCACCATTATTTGGAGAACGTACTTCAATTGGAGGCCGTAGCCTGCAAGGATTGGTTAACAAACAAAGTAGACCGTTCCGTAACCGGTAAGATCGCCCGCCAGCAATGTCAAGGTGAATTACAATTGCCGTTGAGCGACTTAGGTGCCGTAGCGTTGGATTACCGTGGGAAAGCTGGTATCGCAACTTCTATCGGTCACGCTCCTCAGGTAGCCATGGTTGATCCGGCCGCCGGTTCCGTTATGGCAATCGCCGAGTCATTGACCAATATCGTATTCGCTCCGCTGACAGATAAGTTGGAGAGCGTATCCTTAAGTGCCAACTGGATGTGGCCGTGCCGTAACGAAGGTGAGGACGCCCGTCTGTACACAGCCGTACAAGCCGCTTCCGACTTCGCTTGCAGCTTAGGTATTAATATCCCGACTGGTAAGGACTCCCTATCCATGACGCAGAAGTACGGTGACGATAAGGTGATCGCCCCGGGTACGGTGATTATCTCCGCCGGTGCCGAGGTTAGCGATATCAAAAAGATCGTCTCTCCCGTATTGGCACAAGACAAGAATACATACATTTATTATATAGACTTCTCTTTCGATACCTTGAAGTTGGGTGGTTCCGCTTTCGCTCAAGCTTTGAACAAGCTGGGTAACGAGGTTCCGACCGTGAAAGATCCGGAATACTTCCGTGACGCTTTCAACGCCGTACAAGATGCGATCGAGAAGAGACTCATCCTTGCCGGACACGATATCTCAGCGGGAGGTATGATCACCGCCCTGTTAGAGATGTGCTTCGCCAACGTAGAGGGTGGTTTGGATGTCAACTTGGATAAGATCTCCGAGAGCGATATCGTGAAGATCCTGTTTGCCGAGAATCCGGGTATCTTGGTTCAGGTAAAGGACAAGAAGGCATTCGAAAAGTTGATGGAAGAAGCTGGCGTAGGTTTCGCCATCATCGCCAAACCGACCGACGAGCGCCATGTATTGGTATCGAAAGACGGCATCCAATATCACTTCGGCATCGACTATATGCGTGACGTATGGTACGAATCTTCTTATAAACTGGATGTAAAGCAGAGCGGAAGCGTTTGTGCCGGAAACCGTTTCGAGAACTATAAGATGCAGCCCGTACAGTACAAGTTCCACAAGGACTTTACCGGAAAGCTTTCTTCTTACGGACTCTCAGCGGAACGCCGCACTCCGAACGGCATCAAGGCCGCGGTAATCCGTGAGAAGGGTACGCAATGCGAGCGTGAGACAGCTTACGCCTTGTATCTGGCTGGTTTCGACGTGAAGGATGTCCATATGACGGACTTGGCTAGCGGACGTGAGACTTTGGAGGATGTAAACTTCATCGTATTCTGCGGTGGTTTCTCCAACTCCGACGTATTAGGTTCCGCCAAGGGCTGGGCCGGCGGTTTCTTGTATAACGAGAAAGCCAAGAAAGCGATCGACAACTATTACGCACGTAAAGATACGTTGAGCATGGGTATCTGTAACGGTTGCCAGTTGATGGCCGAGTTAGGCTTGGTTTATCCGGAGCACGAGAAAAAGCATAAGATGGTTCACAATGATTCCCATAAGTTCGAGTCTAACTTCGTTAGCTTGGAGATCCCGAAGAACAACTCCGTGATGTTCGGTTCCTTGAGCGGCACGAAGTTGGGTGTTTGGGTAGCTCACGGTGAGGGTAAGTTCGAGTTCCCGTACGAGGAGAAGGAATACAACATCATCGCTAAATACAATTACGACGGTTATCCCGCCAACCCGAACGGTTCCCCTTGGTCCGTTGCCGGTGTTTGCTCAAAGGACGGCCGCCATTTAGCTATGATGCCTCACCCCGAACGTGCGATCTTCCCTTGGCAGTGCGGTTATTACCCCGCCGACCGTAAGGAGAACGACGAGGTCACTCCATGGATCGAGGCGTTCGTGAACGCTCGCAAGTGGATCGAGAATAATAAGTAAAAATAACAGGGGTTGTTTTTAGCGTTCTTTGAACCTTAAAAACAACCCCTTTTCCTATACATTATATAATATATATCGACTTATGAAGAAGAACTACATCTGTACGCTCCTATTGGCAATCATCGCCATTTTCTCTACCATGAAAGCCCAAGCGCAGGAATTTCATTTCATGCCTAAGGTAGGTTTCAGTTTAGCCACACTTATGGGGCTAGATGGCAGTGCCCGTTCCGGTGCGAACGTTGGCGTTAGCGGTGAGTATATTTTTCCAGACGATATGTTCGCGGTGGAAGCCGGTGTTTACTACTCCATGCAAGGTGCCACGAAAAAACATAATTATGGAGGGGAATACATCTCCGCTAATCTCAACAACGATTACATTAACATCCCGATCTATGCGAAAGCATACGTCTATAAAGGTTTGAACATATTTGCCGGCCCTCAGTTAGGCTTCAACGTACATAACAAATTCAAGCTAGACGGACACAAGAAAGAGTATGTCGCCGTCAACGTAGATAAGCTATTCTACCCCTTTGACTTCTCTTTATGCGTAGGTGGTGGCTATCAATTCGAGAACGGTCTCTTTTTCACCTTGAATTACAACTTCGGCTTAACCGATGTATTAAAATACAAAGACATCCAAATCGAGGGCGAAACCAACTACTTCCCCCTTATGGCGGACGAGTCTACCGTCCGCAACGGCGTGTTCCAAGCGAATATTGGCTGGAGGTTTTAACAATTCAGATAAATACGATACAAAAAGCCGATATTCATGAAAGTTATCGGCTTTTTTATGATAGAAAACCACGAAATTCGCCTTTTGGCGCAACAATCGAAAATGTGATATCACAAACGTAAGGAAAATAATAGACTTTACAGCGAATCTACGCTTTAAGATAAGGTCGGCCTTTGGATCTAAATACTTCATCGTTAATTTTTTTATATGTTCACTCGCAAACATACGGGATATTTACGGCTATTATCCAAAATATTTCCATAAATTGCCATCATTTATCAACCTACATCTAAAACACCTCTTATGCGAGACTACAAGCCCCACAAAAGGATATCCCGTACGAATAACTTTCCATCCGTACAGAGGACAGCCGGCATAAACTGGATTGATAACAGGCCACAGACCTTGGCGCAAGCCCATCTAAGCGACGTGATACAGAGGCAAATCAAAGTAGAGGGCACGACCTATTCAATCGAGAGGTATTCCGGCCGAGAGTTCAGGAGGAACTTGATGCTCGCCCTTCAAAAATTCAAGTATAAAGACACGGGTACCAAAGCCATGTGGGAATTGGTTAACGAGGACTTGGGTAAGAATGAAGTAATTGAATATGACGATTGGGAAGCGTTCACAAGCGCACTATGGGATAAAGGCGTACTGACGCGTACGATCAGAGGTTCAATAATGGGACCCAAGAACATGGGTGCCCGCCCTGCTTTCACCACGTCCGTACAAAGCGATCTACCTGTAGGATTGGGAGAACATAGGCGGCATATCATCTCATCCAGCACTTTAGGGAAAGCGATCGAAGAGGGATACGAGGATCTCAAGGCAGTGGGTGGTGATACATTAGGAGCATTAAACACCTGGATTACTACCCAAGGGCATACGGCACAAACCACCGAGTATGCCGCCCTACGGACAATATGGACAATCACGCATAATAACCTGGGTAATCTTTGGGTAGGAGATGGCGCATGGAATAGTTCAATCGGATTTATCCGGGGATCTTTTCAGCAATTACTATCGGACCCCGCTCTGCAAGGATTCGGAACCGTTCCCGTCAAGGATCTAGTCAATGAGATCTTGAAGATAAAACCACCTATGCCAGCGCTAGCAAAATCATGGAATGAGATTATCCAGACTTTGGTAGAGGCTATAAGGATGTCTGATCCGGTATTATCGTTTCTTTCTTTAGCGGGGGCATTTATCAATTGGTCCGAGGAAATTGAGGATATCGAAGGCCATGACTATAACGACCAGCCTTTTCGAGTATATACGGCTTTGGATAAGTTAATGCCCAGTTCGGGATACATATCAATGAATTCTGTTTTAGCGGAACTAGACAAGCTACCTAGCCGCAGTTTCATGTATAGCAAAGAGTATTTCCCCATATATAGGAAATGGATTATACAATTTGCGATGTCCAGTGAGGATATAGGAAAGTACAAGGCTAAATCCTTAATTCAAGAATGGCTTTCAAATTGTGATCTTGATTATCCGCAAGATCCAAAAACGGATGGGTATTACGATAAATTGACCGCTATTTATTATAAATTGCTCAACGCGGATAAAAGTATATTTGCGTCAGACGGAGCATTAGCCCATTACATGGCACTTGATTGGAAACCCTAGGAAGTCACGGACTATCTTTGCTTTTTATACCTCTATGATTCTAGGCTTACATGTAAGATTATTCATACTAGAAATTGAACAAACGATAGAAATGACTAGCATAAACGTTCGTTTTTTTCATTCGTTTGCAAAGTTAAATATTATAATCCAAAAAGCAACCCTTTTTGCCGAATAATTGTTGATTTTCATCAATTTATCTAAAACCATCCTCTTCCTCTGAACTCCCTATGAAAACGACTAACGTAAACGAAGGTTTTCATTAGTCGTTTTCATAGGGAGTGAATTGTAAATCAATAAACCACGGAGGTATCTAATCTCCAATAAAACAACGTTATATGCTGAATAAACTAAAAGGATGGATCGCCCCGAACACCGTGACGAAAGACCCGAACGACAAGATCCTCATCTTGGATCCCGCCGGAAAGATCGGGCTCGACAAGGTGTACGAGGAGATGAGGGCCGAAGACACCGGCTTGCGCCAAGAGACCTTGGTACATGTAGTTACCCTTTACGAGCGGGTCATCGCCCGCCTATTGATGAACGGATACCACGTGAACACCGGCTTATTCTACGCCGTACCCCGCTTCACGGGCTTGATCGAGAAAGGGCGCTGGAACCCTGAGAAAAACAACATTTACGTATCCTTTACCCAAGACAAGGTATTGCGGGAGGAGATCCAGAAGACGGAGATCGACATACAGGGCGAGAAAGCCGACCTTATGTTCGTGATCGATACCGAGGATCGCAGCAACGGCCTTACCGACGGCAGTATGACACCGGGCCGCAACTTCGCCATCCGCGGCGCATACCTCAAGGTGGAGGGCGATGATCCAGCCGTAGGCATCACTTTCGTGAACACAGAGACCAAAGCGCAGGTGAAGCTCACCTCCGACATGTTCGCCGTGAACAATCCTTCCGAGTTGATCTTCCTCGTGCCCACCGGACTGCCAGACGGCAACTACGATCTGACGATCTGCACGCAATATATGAAAGGCAAATCCTTGCTGAAAACTCCCCGGTCTATCACCATATCCGTACACGTAGGTGAGGCCGGCGGCGGAGGCGACAGCGAGAGCCCCGACGAGGTCTGATAAATTCTCCGAGGTGCCGATAGGCTTATCGATACCTCGGAGACAACCCTGTCTCCACACCGGAGACACCTCTGCACCCGGCACGGAGACACCGTTGCACCCAACGCGGAGAAATTCAATCAATAATGGCAATTTAAAATGGAGATAAGAATATGAGAAAAATTAGACATGGGAACCACGTAAAGCAACTAACGATCTGGTTGCTTTTTTTGTTTCTGGGAATTGGATGCCCGGAGGCGTGGGGACAAGATGAGACATTAACGCCGGGGGCGACGATATCGAATGGTAGTTATGGAACAAAAATATTGAAAACCGGCACTTATACGCTTGATAATGTAACGACAAGTGGCTTATACCTTCGGATAGAAGGTACGGTGACCTTACAACTAAGAGGAAAAAACAGCCTAGAAGCTAAGAGTTTCCAACCAGCAATCAATGTAGCAGACCCGTATGAAGTAATCATAACAAATTATCCAGGTGAAACGGGTATTTTAATAGCAAATACTGTACAGAATATTGGAGCCAAGGCTCCCGCTATTGGAGTATATTATACACAAGAGGATATGGGTAAGATAACTATATCAGGAGCGATATATGTAGAGGCCAAAGGTTATATGTATGCATCTGGCATAGGAATCGCACAGTCTAGCTCTAGTAAAAGAAATGTTACGCTAAAGGATGGAGCCAGTCTTTATCTTAAAATCGGAACGGGCAACGGTCCATCCCGCATCGATATACCAAACTTCGCTCTCGTCGTAGTAGACCCTACAAATATACTCACCAACATGAGGCATTTCTCCCTAAATATCGAAAATGTACAAGGATATGAAATTGAGAACAAGGACTTTGTCGATTGTAATTTTAATGGAACCACCTACAAAGTCTATACGAAGGTTAGGGATAGCTATGAAATTTCTAGTAGCAAAAGACAACTCCCTTTTAAGTCGAATTTCGGAGTTACTTGGCCATCGTATGGCACAATCGATGGCATTCCTTTCAATTCCGTTCATGGGTACAATTTAGGGGCAGCCTATAGCATGGATGGGGATGTGAAGACTTATTATCAAACATTAAATGCCACTTTTACCAAAGATATCAGATTGTATGCCGATTATTATCCTTTCCACGAAGGAACGCTGAAAGCCGGAAAGGATATCGTAATTTCAGATAGTAATCCTATTAGCCAAGTTTTTAAGACCTCCTCAAAGGGTCTAACACTTGATGCTTCCACATATTCCATAAAACTCGATATAGGTACACCAAATACTGCGAATATCAAGGTAAAAGGCAAGGTATGGCTGGCTAATTATGCTAAGCTCCCTGCCGGAGTCATGAAAGACGAGAAAAACACACCCGTATATTATTGTACAACAACCATTCCTGTCGGAACTGTTAAAAAAATAACCTACAACGGGATAGAAACCAGCAACTTCCGCCAAAGTGGGACTGATCTATCCCTGTGGCTTCCTGCAGGAGAACAGGCCGTAAAGATCACCGACACGAACAATGCCGTATACACCGCGACTGTAAACGTAAAAGAGGAACATTACCAATCGTTTACCGTATACCCTACAGAATTCAACATAGCTAGTTATTCGGTAACGATCAGTACGAGTACTGGAGGTTCGCAAAACGTAACCTACAACTCAAACACATACGCCAGCCCATTCAGTACGCCAATCACCATCACGGGTACCTCCACAAGCGGAAACAACGTGACCGTCAATAACGGCGCTACCGGAAATGTCATCTTGAAGGATCTCAACATCAGCGGCAATACCCTGCCCTTGAACGTAACCGGGAATACGACGGCGAATATCACGGTAGCCGGCACGAACAATCTGACATCAACCGGAAACCACGCCTTGCAGGTTGAGTCCGGAAGTACCATAAGCCTTACGGGAACCGTCGGGAATACCCTTACCCTAAGCGCCACCAACACGACCACCTATAAGGACGTGAAGACCTCGGGTACCCTCAACCTCAGCGGCGCTTTCACCCTCGTGGCCAAGAACGGGACCTTCCCGCCCACGGCGAATATCACCTCCGGCACGCCCGTCGTGAAATTGGCGGATACCCAGTATTTCCGGGCGATCCTGCCGAACGCTACCATAGGCACGCTATCGGATATGGAATACGCCGGCGGGACGCAGGTAAACGAACACCTGTTTACCACCACGACCATCAGCAACAATTACCACCTCTGGATGCCCGCCACGAGCAAGGATATCGTATTCAAGGGCAGCAAACCGACAGCCGCCACCCTCTATACGATTCCCGCCGCCACATTCACGGCGCATAACGTAACGCTGACCGCCCTTCCGGTAGTGGCCAGCATCGGCTCCGCCATCTACGGCAGCCTGGCCGACGCATTCGCTGCCGCCACCAACGGGCAGACCGTCAAGATGGAGACCGCCCATACGTTGCCGGCGAACACCACCGCCACCCTCTCCAAGCTACAAGCCGGCCAGATAGCGACCTTGAACCTAGGCGGCTATACGCTCACTACCGGGCAGAACACCCTGCTCTCGTCCGGCAAGGGCGTGCTGAAACTAGAAGGCACCGGTACCTTGTCCGGAGCATATGCTTTAGAAGGATGCCTCTACTCTACCTTAGGTTCCGGCCAACTGGGAACCCCCACGCTAGGCGGCAAGCCCGTATACCGGGTCAGCGTAAGCGGCCTGCCCACCAATATGGGGACCCCGATGGTGGCCTATTACCGGACACAGGAGCCGAATACCGCTTACAAGGCCTATTCCGCCTCCGCCGGAAGCGCTACCCTCTGGCTACCCCAAGGGCAACAAGAGGCGACGATAGCCGATATCCTAGCCACCGTGAATGAGCCGGTAGCCACCACATCGGTAGACGTGCAGATGAACCACGACAACAATACCGCCACCGCGTCGGCACGCCTCGATATCGCTTATGGCGACATAAAGGTGACCCCGGGTACGGTAACCACCACCGTATCCTACGGCTCCAAGCCTTATGCCGCCACGCCGGCGGCGGGTATCTCGGCCACCAACCGCCTGTCCATCCTCGGCACCGCCACGCCGGATAACGGAAAGAATTTCCAGATACTCGTCAACAACGGAGGTAGCGGTACCGCTTACCTGAACCTGCGGAACGTAAATATCCGTCCCTCCGGGCAAAAAGCCGCCGTACTGGTGAACGCCGCTACCGATATAGCCCTTGAGGGAGATAACCAATTACGGGGAGGAGGCAGCGCGAGCGGTACGGAACCCGCCATCAAGATCGCTTCCGGCAGTGTCCGCCTAAGCGACCCTTCTACCGACAGCAAAGGACGGCTTTATGCTTATGGAGGTAGCTATGGGAACCTGTCCAGCCCGGCGATCCTGTCCGAGGGTTCCGGCAATCTCACCATAGCCGGGGGTACCTTGGTGGCACGTAGCGGCGACGGAACCGCCTCCGGAGCGTTGAAAGGAACGGTACGAATACAAGCCGGAAGCGTGGATGCCCTCTGCGAGACCCGGCCTACGAATACCATCGGCGGCAAGAGTACGCCCGTATACCGGGTGGACGTGACCACCGGACTGAATCCCGACCAACCCTACCAATGCCTCTACGCGGGATGCGACCCGTCGCCTTTCATCGCCCTGCCGGACAACGCCGGCAAGGTCTATTGCTGGCTACCCGAGCAGAAGCTGAGCGATCCGAAGACCAACGTGACCCTCACCCATCCCGTAAGCTACGAGAAGACCGAGATAGAGGTGGCCGAGGTACGCCAGGCCGATAATAACGTGGCCCCCATCGTGATCCGCATGACTGACCGCATAAGCAAGAAACAAGCCTCGTTCGGCAACTTGCGCGACGCTTTCGACGCCATGACCGCCGGGACCGACCTCTCGCATAGCGTATACGACCTGCAATTGCTCACCCGGATCAACAACCTGCGCACCGTGCAGGCCGTGCCCGCCAATACGGACGCTTACCTCGACCTCGGCAGCTTCGAGATAGCGGCCCAGAACGGTAGCGATGTCTCCTTCGATGCCTCCGCCAGTGGCGCCTACCTGCAAATATCGGGCAAGGGCAACATAAAGAACACCGTGAAGATAGCGGGAGACGTGTTCATCACCGGCGTGGTACCGCTGACCGATGCCGTGGTGGAGCTAAACGGCAAGGCCGTGTTCCGCACCCTCGTGAAAGACCTGCCCGTAGCCACGGGCAACACCTATACCTATAGCTACGGCGAGCAGCAGAACATGCCGTTCTACCTGCACGACGGCCTGGCCTGCCTCTGGCTACCGGACTACGGGCGCAGCGAGGAGCTACGCTTCACCGTAAGCGGGACGGGAGGCTCGAACACCGAGTACACGGCGGGCAACATCACCACCGTGACCCAGCGCACCGAGGCTATCGCCGCCAGCCCCGTGGGCGTGGTGGCACGGCTTACCTATACCAAGGCCGGATCGTCCACGAACCAGCCCTATAATACCTTACCCGAGGCGTTCGCGGCGGCAGGCAAAGCCTACGCCGCCGGGGGAGCGCAGGATATCACCGTACATCTGCTCACGGGCGTATCCGTATCCGGCACGCTCACGGTAAGCGGGCAATTCACCCTTAACCTAGACGGCAAGAACCTGACCAGCGCCTCCGGAGGACTGATACAGGCGCAGAACGGCGCACGCCTCACCGTATCCGACGGCACCGCCGGGATGAAGGGCACGATGCAGGTCAACCTCCGTATGCTGGGAACGGGGCAGGTATTCATCCCTAGCTATATCAAGCTCTCGGGCAACGTATACAAGGGGGATACCGACAGCCCCTTCTATTGGCGCACCACGCTGAACATGAACTACCAGCCCACGAGCGTCAGCCAAGTGGCCTTCGAGGGCATGACCTATCCCGTGATCGACCGGGAGGTATGCCTCTGGCTACCCGCCGACAACAACCCGGCGAAGGTCTATACCTTTACCCTCGGAGGCAAGACGATGACCGTAACCGGTTACCAGATCTCCGCCAACAAGCACGACAACGACATGACGCTGGGCGGTAGCAACAACGAGGCACGGATCGGCACGCAGGAGCACGCCACGCTGAAAGCTGCCCTCGATGCCGCCGTAAGCGGCAATACGATCGAGTTGCTGAAGACCGTCTCGCTAGCCGACTATGCCTTGGATGGGAAAAGCCTTATCCTTGAGCTGGGGAAATACGAGCTGAACGGTAGCGCCGCCGCTAGCGCGCTGACCCTCGGAAGCGGTACGGCCCTCACCGTGAAGAGCCAAGGAGGGAACGGGAAGTTGAAAATGGGTATCAAGCTGGACGGAGGTAACCTATACGTTGGGCAAGACGTGGCCGGCGATGGCATCGGCACGGTAAGATCAGCCGGAGGAACCCCGTACCATCGTTTGCTAATCACCAACCTGCCGCTGAACGTACCGCCCGGAACCCACAACTTCTCCTACGCCGACCTCGACAATAACAACGCCGAGACGGGTACACCGCAAAAGGGTACCTTCATGGTCCGCGAGAACATCGGTTGCCTATGGCTGGAAGAGGCGATCGCACGCCGGTTGAGGATCACCGTCGGGACAGGTACGTACGACACGGAGAACGTGACCGTGAACGCCAACCATTACAACACCGAGACCTACGGCGTGAAAGACGTGGCCCAGATTCGCAACGGAAAGAAATACGCCGACCTGAAAGAGGCGTTCGCCGCCGCCGCGGGACGCACGATCGTGTTGCTGAAAAACGCGGCGCTGAAAGAGAACGTAACGATCTCCGGATCGGTCGTGCTGGAGATGGGGGAATATACCATCACCTCGCAAGACGTGAGCACGCTGAAAGCCGCCATCACCCTGCCTAAGGGTGCCAACCTGCAAATCACCGGCAACGGGAGCATCAACTCCGACTTCTCGCTGGCCGCCGCCCCGGAGAACGGCACTTACGGCAACGGCAACCTACAAGTGGACAAGGGCGTGAACCTTACCGGAAACATACGGCTGAACGGCGAACTCAGATACCGGGTAAGCATAGACGGACTACCCATCTCCAAGAATATACGCTATACGTATGAGACGCAAACGGGAGCCGTGAGGTCTTCCGCGTCCGGTACGCTCTGCCTTTGGATGAATGTAAGCAACAAGCCCGCAAACTTCTATGCCGACGATACCGATGGCAAGAGTTATCTGGCTACCCAAGTGGTAATCACCGCCACCCACTCCAACCCGATCAGCTTGACCAAGGTGGACGCCGTGGCCGAGGTGAACGGACAGGCGTTCGACTCGCTGAAGGATGCCTTCGCGGGAGCGGCGAACGGTAATACCATCAAGCTCCGCAAGGACGCGGATAACCTAAGCGGTACCCTCGCCCTCAACGGCGATATTACCGCCACGCTGGATATGGAAAGCAATACCATCAACGCCGCCAATCTGACGCTCGACGCGAAGAAGGGACAAATGCTGGTACAAGACGGTAAATTAACGGGGACGCTCATCCTTTCGGGTAACGTATTCATCGATGGTGACGTGAGCATGACGAACGCTACCGTGGCGCAGGCCAAGAAGACGGTATGGCGTACGTTCATCACGTTACCGGACGCTACCGCCTCATTCTCCTATAAGCTGGGCAACGAGACCCCGGTAACCTGTACCAATATCCATACCAATGCCGATGGCAAGCCAGTGGCATGCCTGTGGCTGCCTTCCTCAAACGTTGCACGTACGCTGACAGTCAGTACAGCCGGAAACGAATACGCGTTGAGTAACGTCGTGATCGCCTCCACGCACGGCAATGAGCTGGATATCACCAGTGGCAACAATCCGGTGGCGAAGGATGGCAATAACAAGCAATTCGCCTCCTTGGCCTCGGCCTTGGCAGGTGCCACGGGAACGATCACGCTGATGAGGGATCTCACGCTGGGTACCATCCAATCGATCACGACGAGTCGTACGATCGACCTAGCCAACTTCCGGATCACTTCCACCAACGGTGGGTTCGACATCAACGCCGGCACGACACTCACCTTGCTGAGAGGACAGGTATTGGGTACTCTCAGCCTAAATGGTGATGGAGGGGTTTCCGCCTTAGGAGACGTGAAAATAGCCGGGATCGTGCTGGATAAGAACCATGAGGAGATTTATCGTGTATTGGTGAAAGTAAAGGACGCTACCCAATGTCTTTGGGTAACCACCTCCAAGGTGGAGGAAGACCGGACGATACAGACGAATCATGAAGTAACCATCCCCGCCGGATTGTCCAACCATAATACCACGCTGACCGCTTATGAGGTGAAGACGCTAGACGGCGCCGGTAGCTGGCAGGCCACCTACGTCAACACCCGCCTCAAGCTGGGCGCTAACGCCGTATTGACCTTGCCGGAAGGAACCAACGCTACCTTGAATCGCTTGATCTTGCGTGACGGGGCGAAAGTGACCGGAAAGGGGCAGGTGATCGCTACGGAAGGCATCCGCTACGTTCGTGCGATAACGGCTGGAAAATGGGAATCTATCGCCTTGCCGTTCACGGCATCACGGATCACGATGGCAACCGACGCGGGAGCGACGACGATCCTTAGCCCCGCCTACGGAAACGGCAACGCCGGAAACTTCTGGCTACGTATGGTAAGCACCAACGGGGCGCTTATCAACGTGAACAGCCCGGAGATGACCGCCAACCAGTTCTACCTGATCGCCGTGCCGAACGATCTGGGAGGCAAGGAGCTTACCTTCGTCTCCGGCGCTAACCAATTGCTCCGCCGGGATAAGGTACTGGCCGTGAAGCCCGCCAGCGGATTCGCCGCCTACGCTAACGGGACGCTGGATGAGATACAGGTAAGCCAACCCTGCTACGTCTTGAAAGCTGACGGGAAATCCTTTACACGGGTCAATACCGCCACTATAAGTCCTTTCCGCGGATACTTGCTGGCGGATGCCGCCACTACCGCCGTGACCCCGGAGTTGCGTATGGCCGGGATACCTACCGCCACCGAGACCATCGTACCGGGCGAGCCACTACGGGTATCCACCCGCCGGGGCGCACTCACGGTATCCACCGGGCGTTCTGTCACGGTACGCATCTATACGATGAACGGATTCCCCGTAGAGAGCTTCAAGCTTGATTACGGCGAACGTACCGTATTCCTGCCTACGGGTATCTATATCGTGAACCGGCAGAAGGTATGGGTAGACTAACATTAATATATATACAATCTAAATACGAGTAAAAATGAGAAGAAAACTGATATATCTATTCCTGTTTTGCGTGGCCCTACTGCGGGGTCACGCACAAGGTACCCTGGTACCACCCGATGAGGGGCCTGATTTCAATTGGGAGATCGCTACGATGGGCGGCAAGAGTTATAACTCGCTGGAAGCCGCTTTCGAGAATTTGAATCAAGACGGGCAGATCATCACCTTGGTGAACGGTACTACAGTAAAGAAAGCCGTAACGGTGGATTATACGACCACATTGGCCCTAGGTGGCCTACCACTGGTATTTACCACTGACGCCCAATTCACCATCGGTAAGGGTAAGACTTTCTATATGACCGGGCAACCGGAGATTCGGCACAGCGGCTCGTTCAAACTGGGCGGCGAAGGTAACTTCTTCGCAGGGGCCGACGTGAATCTTACGGGAATCAGCGTGCTGGACGCCGCCCGGCCCGCCGTCAACCTGTACCGGGTATTGGTACAACTGCCCTCCAATGACGGTGAGGTCAGTAACCTTACGTACGGTAAACAGGCCGTGACTCGTTTCACGCAGAAAGACGGTGTCCTTTGTTGCTGGCTCACGCAAAGCGTAGCCACGCAAACGATCCAGTTCAGCTATATCCCCAAGGGGGGGACTAACGAGAGCTACGCTACGGCTCCCCTCGCCGTCACGCTCCATGCCAACACAGTCATTACCTGCGCCAAACAAGATAGTGGCAGTGGTACCGTAACTAACGTTGCGGAAGTGAACGGGAACGTATACGAGACACTGGGGAAAGCCATAGATGCCGTAAAGACGGGAGGCACGATCTCGCTTATCAATAACGCCGTGCTGAACGAGGTGGTGAAACCGACCGGGAAGATCGTCCTCCAATTAAACGGGTTCACCCTCTCGTCCTCCGGCGTAGCCGGAATGGAACCGGGCGAGGGAGGCAGCTTCACTATCGAGAAGGGGACAACCGCCGGAGGACGGGTAACGGGTACCTTCTCTATAAACGATCGTTGCCAAGTGGCGGGTTCCGTACCCCTCACGGCTGCGATCCTAAGAAATGGAAAGCAGGTCTATCGTACCCGCCTAATCCTGCCCGCTGATGCTAAAGATAAAACCGTGGCCTATACCTACGCCAACGAGACCGGACAGGCACTCACCCCTTCCATGGAGGAAAGCGAGCTTATCGCTTATCGCTGGATGGTCTCACACAGCCCGGCGACATTCGTCCTCAGCTACGACGGGAAGGCTGTTACGCTTTACGATATAGCCATTCAGACGAACCATGACAACACCATCGACCTCCGTAAAGGAGCGATCGAGGCAAGCCTGTACAATAACGCCGAAGGTACAGGTACGGGAACGGATTACGCCTCCTTCCATGATGCCTTGAGTGACGCTACCCAGCAAAATGGGAGCCATCTCTTCTTGCGCCGTAACGTGAAATTCGGTAGCAATGACACCCACAAGCTCAATCAGAACGTAATAACGACTCTCCATTTGGACGGCCATTCCATAACCGCTTCCAACAGCTTGCTGGACGCTTCCGAGGAAGGAGCCGCCTTCATCATCCACTCCGACCGGGGAACCGGGCGCATCACCGGAAATCTCCGTATCGCCGGAGACGTGTATATCGGCAAGGAAACGATAGCCGGCAATATCGGAGTCGTGCAACAGGGAAATACGCCCACACAACTCTACCGCCTGCTCGCCACGATAGAGAGTGACCAGAAACCCACCGACGGGATCTATCCCTACACATGGGGAGAACAGACAGGTACTTGTTATCTCCGGGATAATATCGCTTGCCTGTGGTTACCTACCGGACAAGGGGACGTTACCTTGCGAATAGGCGATAAGACCTACCGGACAACTAGCGTAACGATCAGCGGTACGCACTCGAACACAGTCATCCTGCGGAAACCGGGTGTGGTAGCGAAGATCGGCAATACCTCGTACAGCTCGTTACAGGAGGCGTTCAACGCCGCCAAGGATAAGGATAAGATTACCTTGATCGCAGGAACTTCCCTAACCCAAGATATCGGTTTCGGTAATGATCTCACGTTATCACTCGACCTAAACGGACAACAGTTGGCCTGCTCCGGCAAGGCCGCGTTCACGGGGGCTGGAAACTTGCACATCTACAACGGAGATATCAATGGAACCTTACAAGTCTCCTCCACCGTAATCATCGATAATACCGTGGCTCTTACCGCCGCTATCCTAGAGAACGGACGCCAGGCATACCGGATGCGCGTGGAGCTACCTACCTCCGGCAGTAACTTCCGCTACAGCTATGACCAGACGAAGGCACGGCCCTTATACGAGCTGAACGAAGGCGGGCAACCGGTAGCTTATCTCTGGCAACCTGCGCATGCGGCCGCTCCTCTCACCCTGCTCCTTACCGATGGCGATGGAAAGGAGCAAAGCAAAACGAAATACGATGTCAGCATATTACCCCATCACGACAACCGGATTTCCTTGAAAGAGGGAGATACGGAAGCAATCCTATTCCCGGATGGCAAGGATATCGACAAGCCTACTGAAGGAATTCCTTACGAAACCTTCCACGAGGCCTTGAACGCGGCCGGCAACATGGATAAAAGCCTGTTGAGGTTGAGCCGTGACGTACAATTCAGCGGACAGACCACGCACACCCATACGATCGGTAAGGATATACATACCGAACTCTTGCTGGACGGGCATACCGTAACCGCCACAAATTGTGTACTGGATGCCTCCGCCCCTAACGCCTGCCTCTTTATAGGCGACAAGGAAGGACGAGGACGTATAGAGGGGAATTTCCGCATCCGGGGGAACGTATATATCGGACGGGATATCCCGGCTGGGAATATCGGAAATGTTTCTTCCGCCGATGGTAGCAATCCTTTGCTGTACCGCGTATTGGCGATCGTGAAAAGCGACGTGCCTATTTCCGACAGGCTCTGTTCTTGGCTATGGAACGGGGAAGAAACGCAAACATGTTATTTGTCGGACAACACGGCCTGCCTCTGGTTACCTCTCAGCACCCAACCCGGAACCCTGCGCCTTATCATCGATGGCGATTCCTATACGGCTACCGGCGTACAAATATCGGCCTCACATGGTAATACGGTAACGGTGAAGAAACCGGATCTCGTAGCCCGGATCGGCAACCAAGCCTATACCTCCCTCGAAGAGGCTTTCGCACATGCCGGTAACGGACAGGCGGTCATTACCTTAGAGCAAAGCACCACTTTCAATTCACCGCTTTCCACTGCTAGCGGCCAACAAATCACGTTAAACCTGCAAGGGAATACGCTAACCGCACAAGGGGCGGCCACGCTGCGGACAGAAGGAACCGGGAGCCTTACGCTTACCAGTGATACCGGGCAAGGAACCCTCGCCGGGAACCTGAACGTAACAAAGGATGTAAACATATCGTCCAAGATCTCGATCTCCGGCCTCGTACGCATGGATGGCGTAACCGTTTATCGTACCCGCCTCTTCCTCCCGGAAGATACCGAGGCCGCCCGTTACCAATATGATACGCAAAGCGGAGAACTGCGATTTATCGATGAAAAGAATAGCCTAGGGCAAACGGTTGGTTACGCTTGGCTGGAGCCCGTGACCGGTACACACGATCTCAAGGCGACCATAACCCGTCCCGAGCCGGAACAGACCAAGACGCTTACCGAGGTGATCGTGCAGGTTACCCATAACAACCAGTTCGATATGGAAGCAGGCAATAACGTGGCCTCCCTCAACGGTGTTTATTATCCCACGCTGGCAAGCGCCATAGAAGCGGCGAACAAGGCAGGAGGCGGAATCATCAACCTGACACATGACATCACCTTACGGGGAACCCTCGTGATATCCCGGGAAATAACGATCGACCTAGGAGAACACAACCTTGCCGCCACCGCTGACGCGGCCTTTGATATCAACAGCAAAGCCTCTCTCCGGATCACGGACCCGACCGGGAAGGGAATCGTATACGGAACCTTCCTGACTGACGGGGATCTGGTCATAGCCAAAGAGGTTCGTCTGGCCGCTACCGTAATCCATGACGGCGGCAAGGTATACCGGATGATGATAAATGGGCTGCCCGTACGGGATACGGATCATCTGTCCTATCATTTCCTGACCTCCGGGGATAAAGGGAAGCTGTCGTACTTGGACGGAACCGCCTATATCTGGTTACCCGAAATAATCCAAGAGGAAGATTTACGGATAGTGGCGGATAACGCCTCTTATACAGCTCTCGTACGACCTTCCGGCGCAGGGCACGATACGCTATTGAAGGCCTATCCTTTCCGTTTGGTAAACGATAACGAGACTTGGAATGATGCCACTTACAAGGATGCGGACATAGAGATCGCCTCCGGCGTAACACTGACAATCGACACCCAAGGAAAATTAGGGACTATACGCCGCCTAACCTTGGGAGACGGTTCACAACTCGTAACCGGAGACCGCATATTGGCAACAGAAGGTATCCGCTATAAAAAAAGCTTCGATAAGCCGAATCGCTGGGAGACCTTCTCGCTCCCCTTTGAACCGAGAGATATCACAGCGGAGATAAACGGACAGTCCGTTTCCCTCTCCCCATACCTAGCTTCCGGTACAGGTGGGCATTTTTGGCTGAAATCATTACAGGACGACCACACGTTTACCTATGTAGACGAGGAGCGCATCTTGGCGAATAAAGGGTATATCATCGCCGTACCGCAAGACCTATCCACCGAGGGAGGGAATACCGGAAGACGGCTTATCTTTATCTCGGCAGGCAACCAGTTCCTCAACCGGGCCTCTCTACCGGCCACGTTACCGGATAATAAGCAGATGGAACTAATGGCTACCGGAACGCTCCGAGATCGGATCATGACCACCTCGTTCTACCTATTGGACAAAGAAGGTCAGGAGTTCATCCGGCAAGATGGCGTATCTGCGGAAAAGCCCCGAAGCATACGGCCATTTACCGCTTATCTGCTGGTAGAGTCCGGACTCGCTGCCGCAAATGCCAGTTTCCGTCTAGCCGGTCTACCCACTGGCAATGAGACTGGGATAGCGGAAGAGGAGAGCCTATCCGATTACAGATTATATAGCGAGAGAAAGACACTCGTAATAGAGAGCCGCAAAGCCTCCGAGATCAGCGTATATACCTTGAACGGGCAATTAATCATTAAACGGCAGGTAGCTATCGGGACGACCCGCATACCGTTACCTTCCGGCAACTATATTATCAATCAGACTAAAATTCATATCAGATAACATGAGACCAAGAACAATCATACAAGGAATCCTGTGCTTATTCCTGCTTATGCTGAGCTATGCGACAGTGGCACAAGATATCGTAGGACCGGACGGACCCGATAATCCCTCTACCCTAGAGAAGTATATCACCGTAACCCAACACGAGAATGGCACGATCTTGCCGAAAGGGAAAGATGGGAAGGTCACCCTTTATTCGGGAAACGATCAGAAGTTCACCATTGCCTCCAATCCCGGCTATGCGATCGAGCAAGTCATAGTGGATGGGAAAGCACTCTCTCTTGAGGAAGGACTTACCTCTTATACCCATACCTTCAGGAAGGTGAGCGACAACAGCCACAGCATAGAAGCCTCTTTCCGTGCTTCCCGCTTTACCTTAACCGGTATAGCCGAGACAGGTGGACGTATCATCCCGGCTACAGCAGTGATCGATGAGGGTGGCTATCAGTTATTCACTTTTACGGCTGATAACGGATTCGAGATCGACGGGATACAAATCGATAACGGTACCCTTGACCCGGCTTTACGGGGTAAGACCGAGGGGACCTACTTATTGGAGAACATCAAGGCAAATCATGCCGTGAAAGCGATCTTTCGAGGAAAGCAACATACCGTGACATGGGAGGCTTCCGAGCAAGGAAACCTGATAGTGAAAGGGCCGGATGGCAATACCTTGTCTTCTGGCGATAAGATCGCCTATGGAAGTCAACTCTCTATCGAGGCCAAGGCCCATGCGGGATATGAGAGCGACAAACTTACCGCTAACGGGATACGGATCAGCGGACATACCTATACGATAACCGGAGATGTCACCTTTGCCGCCTCATTCAAACAGGCAAGCTATACGGTTACGATCCAGACTGGTTCCGAAGGTGGGCTTCTTACGGTAAAAAATGGAAATACAAGTCTAGGGAACGGAACACATACATTGCCGTATGGCACCATCCTAAAACTATCGGCCACTCCACGGATAGGGCATGAGCTGAAGGAGTATAGCGTGGCACCAGCCGGATCATTAAAGGGTGATGTGGTGACTATAACAGAAAACGTTTCCATTCAAGCGACCTGGAAAGCGATCTCCTATCCGCTGGCCGTCGCCTCGCCCGATCCGGCGGACGGCACGCTCCTAATCGACGGCATCACCGCCAAGAACGGCACCTACCCCTATGGCACGACACTCACGCTCGGGAACGCCCCGAAGCAGGGGAAGATACTGGACGCTTACTCAGTCTCTCCCGCCGCAGCCTTATCCGGCAACCAACTTACGATCACTGCCGCCACGACACTTACCGCACGTTTCAAACCTATCCCGAAAGAAGAGGAGGCGGTTGACCCCGAAGACGGGAAAAAACTTTTCCGGGTTACTTTCCCCTCTACATTGACAGTCATGAACGGTTCGGAAGCAATCAGCAACAATAACCTCGTCAAAGAGGGGACTCTCCTGACACTCATGGCAGAGAATACCGAAGCCGAACAACTCAGTTCCTTAACAGCCAATGGGAACCCGATCCGTTTCCAAACAACCGGCTACTTGAATATGGGTGGGTATGTGCTAAACGCCCCGACACAGTTCGCCGCTACTTTCACTCCAAATCGATATACCATTCATATCGATACTCCAGAAGGAGGTACCTTAAGCGCGACTATAGATGGAGTTCCCGTTCTCTCGGGCTCAGTTTATCCCCACGGTTCTGATATCCGCATAACCGCCACACCCGGACAAGGCTACAAGCTCACACATATCTGGGCGGGGCCGCAAGATATCACCGACAGCCGGAGAATCTCCCTCACCGCCCCCCTTAGCCTATACGCCGAGTTTAAACGGGAAACCGAGATCGGTACCAATACCGACCCGTCCGATCCCGATCCGGAATCTCCCCTAGGGATTGACCTGTCACCCCAATCCGTAACCTATGACCGGAAAGAGCGGTCCTTCACGCTGAAGGCATTGCCGGACGGCTTGATGGACAAGATCACGATACGATACCGGCAAGGGGATAAGTACGTGAAGCCTGTAAACGCAGGTGTCTATGACGTATACATCGACCGCCCGGCAGACGACCGTTACCCGGCTTTCAGCGAGACAATACCCGCCGGGCTGGAAATACGGAAAGCCCCGGTCAGCCTTACGGATATCAAGTATTCAGAGGAGCAGGTTTTGGGCAACCAGCCCAAGACCACGGCGGTATTGCAAGGCGGCGAGGCCGAATACCTAGGCAAAGCGGTGGAGGGAACCTTTACATGGGTCTCCGCCCTAGCGCAAGGCAACCGGCTGACCGTTACCCGGTCCTCCATGGAGGAGGTACACTTCACACCAAAAGACGAGACGAACTTCCTCACAGCATCCGCCAAGGTACGGATACAAGTGGGAACGGAACAGCCGTCAACCTACAAGATAAGGGTCACGACCGAGGGGGAAGGCTCGGTGGAATACCAGACAGGCTCCTTGTGGTATCCGAAGGAAGGACCGTTCTATGAGGATATGGAGCTGTCCCTAAAAGCAATAGCTGGTACCGGGCATCGTTTCGCAGGCTTTCTGATAGAGGGCATAACCTATGCCCAAAGCCCCTATACGATCCGAGTCTCGAAAGACATGGAGGTCACCGCACGGTTCATACCGAAAGAGGACCCGGCAAATCCCAGTGATCCCACAGCCCCCGATGCGCTGAAGGTCACCATTGACGTACCCTCTCCTTGTGTCTACGACGGAACGCCCAAACTGGTAGGAGTGTCATCCACGCCAGCTCTGAAGGGTTTCCAAATTAAATATCTCGACAAGGACAAGAATGCCGTGATCCCGGTGGAAGCCGGTACCTACCAAGTGATCGTAACCCGCCCGGAAGACGAGATCTATAAGGCCTACAGCCGTACCGTGTCATTGACCGTCAGCAAGGCATCGCCCGTGATCACCCGGCTCCCAACCGCCTCCGTGATACCGGTAGGAGCTCCACTGGAGGATTCCCGGTTATCTGGAGGGGAAGCGACCGTGAACGGGACAAGAACGATCCCGGGTACTTTCGTATGGGCGGAGCCGGAGAAAACGATCTCGCACAATACGGAGGAGCCCGTCGTGTTCACTCCTGCCAACACGATCAACTATTATAGCATTAGTGACCAGTCGGTTCCGGTGCATATAATCCAAGGCAGCGAGCCAATCCCGGTCTTGATCACCTACGGCCAACCCGCAGGCGGCAAGCTCATAATCTCGAAAGAATTGGACGAGTCCCCCATTCCCAGCGGTAGCTTACTGGATCCGGGAACGGAGATCCGTATCGAGACACGACCGGATAACGGCATGAGGCTGTATCAACTCCATATCGGTGACGCCGACTATACCGCCAAGGCCATCGCCGGGCAATACACGATCGTACGGAAGATGTACACCTCGGCGACTATCAAAGCCGTCTTCACCGGGACAGGTACAAAACCAGACCCAGACCCCAATCCAAATCCAGACCCGAATCCCAATCCGGGAACAGACCCGACACCGGGTACAGGCACCTATACAGTCTGGGTATCCAAGACTGGGCTAGGCACCGTATCGCCTGAGACCAGCAAGGTTCGTTGGGGTGATAACCAGTCTTTCACCATCACGCCGGGAAGCGGACAGCAAATCGTGGACGTGCGCTTGAACGGCAACAGCGTGGGAGCCGTACGTAACTATACGCTGAACAATATACAGGCAGACGCCTCGATCGAGGTGGTCTTCTCCCAACCGGGAATACCCGTATACACATTGAGATCCATAGCCGAGGGCAAGGGGGGAGCCGTAAGCCCGACAATTGTCAGAGTCACGGAAGGAAGCAACCATCGTTTCGTGATTCGCAAGGAGAATAAGGGTCAGATCGTGGATGTCTGTATCGGCGACTCAACAAGTCTGGAGAGTATCGGCAAGCCGTCTAGCTACGTATTCCAGAACGTGCGGGCGGACTCCTTAATCGTAGCCACTTTCTCCATCCCGACCTCGAACCAGTCGATATCCATGGAAGAGTCCTGCCATATCTCATCCGGATATGGGTACCTACAGGTAACGCCATATCGGGGAAATATCCTCTTACAAGTATATAAGGCAGACGGAAGACTTGTTTTCAAAAATCGAGTCTCCGAGCAAACCTTGATCCAAGGATTACAGACAGGTGTCTACCTCTTGGAGATATATCAAAACGGACACGTCAGAAAAGAGAAGATCGCCATAAACGGCTTCTGATAAAGCGATCTTACCCTCACCCATTTGAAGGTGCATCAAAAGGTATCCCTACCCCCTACCCCAAAGAAAAGGGATACCTTTTGATACACCTTCAATTATTAAGTAACTATTACTTTATACAACCGTAATATCCCTGCAACACCCCGCTAATATCTTTGTCTCCGAAATTAATAGACATAAAGTTTAATAGAAGAATCATGGAAAGGTTATTTAAAATCAGAATCTTTACGGTTATGTTCTTTTTAGCCGTAGCTTCTATGGCAGCGAACGCTAAAGAAAGTAAGAAGGAAGGTGACAATTATCATGCGAAGCAAATTCTCATCGTAGGTTTGCACGATAACGTGAAATCAAACTATTTCTACAATGGGATGATCGCCGAAGAGACCGGTATGAAAGCGGATAGTATCGACCAAACGTATAATACGATCATCGCCGAGAATATCGCCGCATCCGTAAAGAACGGAGATTGCAAGTTTATTCCGGCAAACGCTACACAAGTGACCGGACAGGTACTGAATGAGATCAAGGTGAACGGGGAGAGCGAGGATTGCTATTCCGATCTTTCAGCCGTGCCGACCGAAGAGTTACAAAAAGTATTGGATAATGCCGACGCTGATTATCTGCTGGTATTAAACCAGCATTATCTTAAATGGCAAGACCAACCGTTGCGCACACTTTTCCATATCGTCAGCTATACCCTATTCGATAAAGATAAAAACGAGGTATATCGGGGGAATAACTTCTTTACCTGTATGAATCTTGAGAATCCGGATAAACTCAGAAAGAGCAGCCGCAAGAGTTCATCCAAGATAGCATCTAGCATTATCAAAACGTTGGATGAGGACTAACCTTCTTCTTTATAGACACATTTATAATTTTCTCGTTGAGCCTAATGGATATCCTTCATTAGGCTTTTTTCTTTATTTAAACCTACACACGGATGTAATCTCTTTGCAAAACGGGGCACTTACTTTTGCGCCGTAAAAGATATTTAGGTTTAATTTTAAAAAGATTGTTATGAGGATGTTTAACAAACGAATTACTTGCAGGTTACTTGCCTGTTTGTTATTTTTTAATTGCTTACCGGCTCTCCTATTCGCACAAGGAACGCAAGCCATTATCACCGGTACGGTCGTGGATAATAAAGGGGAATCAGTGATCGGAGCCACGATCCAAGTCAAGAATGAATCTACCGGATTCTTCACGGGCTCTATCACGAACGATAAAGGAGAATACACCATCAAGCAGCTTCCGCTAGGTTCTCCTTATACCGTTACAGCTTCTTATATCGGTTATGGGGAACAGAAAAAGACAGGATACGCATTGAACCAAGGTGATATGCTTCGAGTGGATTTCAAGCTAGCGGAGGAATCGGTGGAGATCCAAGCCGTCGAGGTAGTCGCTAATTCCTTGAAGAACATGGTTCCGAAGATCGGTGCGGCAACATCTATCTCCGCTCAAAATATCACGAAGCTTCCGGTAAACGGCCGTAACTTCACCTCCCTGATGGATCTCTCGCCATTGAGTAGCGGAGGAAATATCGCCGGGCAATTATCATCCTCAACGAATTACACCATCGACGGTATGACGGCTAAAGGAACCGTAGCGAGCGGAACGACTTCCGGCGCTTATACGATATCCATGGAAGCCGTCCGCGAGTTTGAGGTGGTAACCAATCAATATGACGTGACCAACGGACGTTCCGGGGGCGGCACCGTGAGCGCTGTCACGAAATCAGGAACCAATACTTTCACCGGAAGTGTATTCGGGTTCGGTCGTGCCGATTGGTTATCCAGCTCCTATGATATACGGGGGAATAAATCGACTTCCGACTTCTCTACCTATCAATATGGTTTCTCTTTGGGAGGTCCGATCGTGAAAGACCGTGCGCACTTCTATGTCGTATGGGATCACCAACAGGATTCCCGTCCGATTTATATAGCGGATATCAAGACGGCGGCGGACGAGTCTCGCTATAATGTCACTCAATCTACGCTAGACCGTTATCTGGATATCGCCCGTACTAAATACGGAGTTTCGAATGAGCCTCAATTCGGGGAGTTCGGTAAGAAGAAGCAGACGAACGCGGTCTTCGCCCGTATCGACTGGCAGTTGAACGCAACCAACTTGTTAACCATTCGCAATAATTTCATCAACGAGGATAATAAACAGAGCGAGAGCGATAACTCCAGTATCAATCTTTACGAGGTTTGGATCGACCGCAAATCGCATAACAACAGCTTACTCGCTACCTTACGCTCGGTATTAAGCCCAAAGCTGACCAACGAGTTGAAGCTTCAACATTTCTTGGTTTACGAGGCCACGACCCCGAACAAGCAATTGCCAAGCTCTAATATCCCAAGAGCAATCGTAGAGAACGTGGAATCTATATCTGGTGACAAGAGCATGTACACTTCCATCCAACTTGGAGGTCAACGCTACGCTCCCGAACATTTCAAGGATAATGTACTTCAATTGGTAGACAATATGTATTATAATACGGACCGCATCAACTATACATTCGGAGCGGACTTCATGTACACCAATATGAAATCACTCTACGGCAGTGAGATGAACGGACGGTTTTATTTCACGGGACTGGATAATTTCGAGAATATGACTCCTTACCGCTATGCCCGGGAAATCGCCTTGGTAGATGATCCTACCGTAAAGATGAATACCTTGAACTCCGCTATCTACGGACAATTACAAACGAAGCTTTTCACCGGATTCGAGGTCATGGCCGGTATCCGTGCGGATTATACCCGTTATTTCAACCACGCGAACTTTAACCAGACTGTTTATGACGAACTAGGCTTACGTACGGACAACGTAATCTCCACCTTCCAGTTGCAACCCCGCGTTCAATTCACGTGGGACGTGAATGATAAACATCAAGATATTATCCGCCTTGGCGCCGGTATCTTCGGTTCGGATTTAAACAACTATTCCATGATCAACAATATGCTGTTCGATGGTACGAAGGTAGCGTCCGTGGATATACAAGGCAATTTGGTTCCGACACCGAATTTCCCGGCATACCGAAAAGATCCTTCTACCGCTCCGGGCGTTGATTTATTCAACAACCCGAATATCCAAAAGATCAGCACGATCAATATGAATAGTAAGGATGCCCGTGTACCGGTAGTATATAAGTTGAACGCCAGCTACACGCATTTCTTCTCCGATCGCTTGCGGGTAGGTATCAGTGCTTACGCCAACTGGGCACGCCATAATTATATGTACGTAGACCGTAATATGGTGGATGAGCCTTACTTCCGTATCGCCGCCGAGGGGAATCGTGGCGTGTTCGTCCCCGCCGAGAGTATCAATACCGAGAACGGAGCGACCGACTGGATGCAAGGACGTAAAAGTAATAAGGTAGGCCGTGTGCTGGAATTAATCAGCGATGGAAAAATCAACCAATACGCGTTCGTTGTAGATGGAACTTGGCGTTATTTCAAGGATGGCGAGCTTTCTTTCAGCTATACGTGGAACGATTCCAAGGATAACACCTCTTACAACGGTAACGTAGCGAATACAGCGACCCTAGCCTTGATGGTAAAAGATGATCCTCGTGATTTGAGTACCATGACTTACTCGGACAACCAATTCCGCCATAAGGTCGTATTCTACGGTACGGCTCCTTCTTTCTGGGGAATCAGCGTAGGCTTGCGTTTCTCCGGGATCGGTGGGACTCGCTACTCTTTAGCGGTTAGTGGTAATATGAACGGTGATTTCGTATCATCTAATGACTTGGCTTATATTTATGACCCGAACGATAGTAATACGCCTCAATATCTTCGTGAGGGTATCCAAGCGATCTTGGACAATCCGGAAGCGGAGAAGAGCGTAAAAGATTATATCCGTAAAAACTATGGGAAGGTTGCCGAGCGTAACGGTGGCGTAAATGGCTTCTACGGTACTTTCGATTTGCGCTTGAACAAGAACTTCAAGATCTATAAGACTCATTCCATCGAGGCCTCGATAGACTTTTTCAATTTCCTGAATATGCTGAACAAGGACTGGGGTGCCGGACATAATCTAGGCAAGCAGAATATCTACTCCATCAAGAGTTTTGACGCAGAGAAGAAGCAATACGTATATAACGTAAACAAAAACACGGGTGTATCCAATATGAACGGAAACCCTTGGCAGATTCAAATCGGCGTACGTTATAAATTCTAACTAACATATTCTATATTCAAATCATAAAAAAAATTACGATGAAGAAACAATTCTTATCATTCACGCTTTTACTTGCGTTATCCACTTGGATAGCGCAAGCCGCTACCGTAAGAGGCACCGTATCCGATACGGCAGGTAAACCGCTACAAGGCGTAGTCGTTACGGATGGTTATAATTTCACGCAAACAAATGAGCGGGGAGAATATAGCCTAGATTCGAATCTGGACAAAAGCCGCTTTGTCTACCTCTCCGTACCGGGTGACTACGAGATCGAGCAAACAAAAGGTATACCGGATCTTTTCTATCAGCAACTTGATAAAAGTAAGGAGATCAATGAATATGATTTTACGCTCACCCCTAGGAAACAGCCAATCGACGGGTTTGTCTACTTGGCAATCTCCGATCCTCAGACCATCGACGAACGGCAGATGAAACGTTTCCGTGAAGAGACCATCCCCGACTTGAAGCAGACTATAGAGCGCTACCAAGGAAAAGAGGTCTACGGTATGGCGCTGGGAGACATTACTTGGGATCGCATGGATTTATTCACTCCTTATAAGGAAGCGGTCTCGGTCTTAGGCATCCCGATGTTCTCCGTGATCGGCAATCACGACCACGACTTACGTTACCCGGCCTTATCCAATCAAAAGGTAACCGAGGAGAGCTATGCGGAGCGTATCTACGAGGATCATTTCGGCCCTTACAATTATTCGTTCAATGTCGGGGATGCACATATCATCACCTTAAAAGATATTGATTATTATAAAGACAAGAAATATGACGAACGCTTCGGAAAGGAACAACTGGAATGGCTGAAAAACGACCTGAGTTACGTTAAACCCGGAACACTTGTATTTATCAACGTACATGCCCCGGTATTCAACCAGACGGATAAAGGGGGAGGAAACGCCGAGGACGCTGAGAGCCTGAAAGAGATCGTCAGCCCTTATAATGTCCATATCTTCGCCGGGCATACGCATTTCTTCGAGAACAACCAAGTCACACCGAATCTGTACGAGCATAATATCGGAGCCGCTTGCGGAGCTTGGTGGGCCGGCCATGTAAATCGGTGCGGCGCCCCGAACGGTTATCTGGTCGTTGAGGTGAAAGGGAATGCCGCTACTTGGTATTATAAGGCAACCGGCCATGATTCGGATTATCAATTCAGGGTTTATAAGCCGAATGAGTTCAAATCGCAAGCGGATTACCTAGTGGTGAACGTATGGGATTGGGACCCGACCTACCAAGTTACATGGAGCGAAAACGGCATAGAGAAAGGTCGCATGGAGCAATTCGATGATGAAGACCAAGACTATATCGACATGCACGGAAAACCTTCTGGATATCATACATCGCACTTATTCCGTTGCCACCCTTCTGCCGGAGTCAAAGACGTACGGATCAAGGTTATCAACCGATTTGGCGAGACCTTTACTAAAAATGTAACACTCCCGTAATCAAATCGTAACAAGTGGCATTTACTTTTGTATCGATAAAATGTAGAAAACTCTCATTACATATTAATGTTAGAATCATTACAAAGGAACAAACCAAACCTTATTCCTAACTTTGAACGGCAACTTGGCTTTCGGCGGAAGGCGGTTGCCGTTATTTTTTTGAGGGTATATCCTATTCTTAACGGGAAAAGTTTCGAGTTCATTCGAAACTTTTGTACTTTTACGCAAAAGTTTCGAGTATGGACGATAGATTTAAGACATTAGAGAAGTATAACCTATGGGGTGGAAACGATTTTCCAACAGGCTATAAACGGCAAGATTATTTAGATAGGATATTATCCTACACCGGAAACAGATTAATCAAAGTCTTGGTAGGACAGCGACGTGTAGGGAAAAGCTATCTCCTTCGTCAGTTAGCTAGCCATCTCGCCAATAGTGGAGTAAATCCCCGAAATATATTCTTCATTAACTGTGAGCTATCCGCCTTTTATTTTTTGAAAACCAATGAAGATCTTGATTCCCTGTTTAATCTCTACTTAAAACAAATAAATCCTCGAGGTCGTATCTATCTGTTCATTGACGAAATCCAAAATGTAGAGGGATGGGAACGCTTCGCCAACTCATACTCACAGGACTATACCGCCGAATATGAGTTATTCATCAGTGGTTCCAACTCTAAAATGCTATCTGGAGAACTCGCCACGTTATTAGCCGGACGTTATGTGGAATTTGCCATCTATCCTTTTTCATACACAGAGTTTCTTGGAATCACCCAAAAAGAAAATAACAAGATACACTACCTAGAATATATGCAAAGTAGTGGCATGCCTGAATTATACCATCTATCTCAACCAGAAGTACAAAGAAATTATATATCCGCATTAAAAGACACCGTATTACTACGTGATATCATACAAAGACAAAACATAAAAGACGCTAAGTTGCTTGAGGACATTTTTGTCTATCTGGTAAATAACGCATCTAATTTAATATCAATTCGGAATATCACCAATTATTTCAAGAGCTCGGGAAGGAAGACCAGCTATGATACGATCGCCTCCTACATTAGTTACATAGAGGACACTTTTTTGGTACATAAAGTCGAGAAATACCAAATCAAGGGAAAGGAGACCATCGCTGGGAATTGTAAGTATTACATCAATGACCTAGGTTTCAACAATTATTTATATCAAGGCTTCGGCTATGGCATTGGATATAAACTAGAAAACCTCATTTATCTAGATTTATTAAGGGCCGGCTATCAAATATACGTAGGCAGCATAAAGAACAAAGAGGTGGATTTCGTCGCTATCAAAGGAGAGAGGGTTATCTATCTCCAATCCACTTATTTACTAATCGACAAAGAAACCATCGAACGGGAATATGCCTCGTTAGAGGCCATTGAGGATAATTACGAGAAGATCGTTGTCTCGCTCGATGATCTGCCGCTTCCTTCCAAAGAAGGAATAAAGCACGTACAAGCATGGAATTTATCCCATGCCATTCTCTAAAATCAAGGTTTGTTTTCGGATCTAGCCCTTCCTATAAGCTCACAAAAAAAGCACCTTGGCATTTTGTCAATTTGTAAACTCAACTGCCGGAGAATCACTTTTTTCGGGCAAACGTACAGCTTATCCCCAAATACGAGAAAAAATATTAGCAATCATTTGTCTTATACCGCATTAGTTAAAAACAGCCTTTTATCCTAGCGAATTTAATTCATCCTAATTCATATCCTATAGCTTATCCGGGCTATCTCATTGAGTTACGACAGGGATATAACAGGGTTACGATGCCCATTCATGAGTACTAACAACCCTATTCATGACTGTTTACGATGCCCAACGGCACTACTGTCGTTGCCAAACACGACTAGTCGCACTGCCTTTTACCACCTATCGTGTGTAAAAAGTGGTCCTTTTGCATGAAAAAGGCTATTTATACCCCTCCGATCTCCCCTACTTCATACCTCTCTCAAAAAGGGTATGTCACGATATCCCCCTTATATCAATCAAAAAGATCGAATACCGTCCATTTCACCAACAAAGCCCTTATCTACCTTTATCAACAAATAAGGGGAAACAGCGCAATACTGTCTCCCCTTGCCTTTGATCCGTTTCCATCCTCACGGAAGTACTTACGGATGAACTTTAATTTATTACTTTAGTATTA
>OLFV01000068.1_pt1 | contig 117327 bp, 108 predicted proteins | sample 1605551 | NCBI WGS metagenome assembly OLFV01 (sample SAMEA3888922, study PRJEB22519) | human gut metagenome | biome: human gut; feature: human-associated habitat; material: faeces | place: Denmark | collected 2011
GAATCACAGCCGGAAAATTGGCTGAATACCATGCTAACAAACTGGCTCCATGTGTTGTAGCCCTTATTATGCTTATCTGCCCCCGATTTTCTTATGATGGACTTGATTTTTTCTTTGGGCAGAAGCGAGATTATTTGCGCAAATAGTGTTAATTTTGCCATAGGAAGTAGTCGAGTTTGGTCACTCACTACTAAGGTAGTTATTTTCTGCCTTAGTGACTACTTCCTTTTTTCTTTTTTTCGATTTTATTTAGGACAATATTGCTTTTTTTGCTCTGTTTTTGCATATATCCGGTTTTTTCTTGGTTACGAAACGCCTTTTTGGGAAAAATTCGCAAAAAACCGCCGCTTGATAGATTATCGGAACCGCGGGAGAAAAAAAGGAGGGTGTGCCGTAAAAGCCAATTACGACACACCCCCTTTTCTTTTTGTAGGCATAGCACGTCCGACCGTCCGTTTCCGCTCTCGGCATACACGGCCGAGACCGGACAGCCACAGGCCGACAAATGGTTTTAACGCTGCGATACAGCCGATTACATCATTTTGAACTATGTGTATTTTGCCAATTGGATTTAAAGTTGTAAATTTGTACGCATTTTTAAGGCCTAGGAATATAATATCCCGAGGGGCTTTGCGTTATATATATAGCGCATTTTTTAACTAAAATAATGATAATTATCGTTAACTCATGAGATTAACCCATATTGTCGTCGCAGCCGTTGCTACTGCAGCCATGGCTTCATGCTCGACGCCTCGTACCCCCCTAACATATTTTACTGACATAGACTCGGTAGGGCTCAACGCCATCGTGGCACAAGGCGAATACCTGACACGCATCGTCCCGGATGACGAGCTTCTGATTACCGTCACCTCGCAAAATCCGGAAGCCACAGCGGTCTACAACCTCCCGTTAAGCAACCCCGCCGTCAATTCGCAAATCACCAAAGCCACGACACCGCAGCAGATGACCTACCTCGTAGACTCCAAGGGCGACATCACTATGCCGGTCCTCGGCACGCTACACATAGGCGGACTGACGACCGAACAAATCCAACAATTAGTAACCGAAAAAGTTAGCATCGACGTTGACAATCCGACGGTCATAGTCAAGATGGTCAATTTCCATGTCAATGTAGCCGGCGAAGTACGCACTCCTGGCGTGGTCAATGTCACACGCGAACGTTTCTCGGTGCTTGACGCATTATCCTCGGCCGGAGACCTCACCGAGTATGGCGAACGCAGCAATGTGCTCCTTGTACGCGAAGAAAACGGCAAGCGCACCGCCCACCGCATCAACCTCAACAGCTCGGACATCCTAACCTCCCCTTATTTCTATGTCCAGCAAAACGACTACATATATGTCACGCCCAACAAGATACGCCAAGACAACAGCAAGTATAACCAAAACAATGCATTCAAACTCAGCGTCATCTCCACTATAGTCAGCGCATGTTCAGTGGTTGCCTCGCTGGTGATTGCACTCGCTATCAAGTAACGGCACACAGGCTTATTACGGGTAAGGCGCAGCCTTGCCCCCTTTCACTTTAAACATCTTAAGAAAAAACACCCTCACACCTTTCTCCTCACCGTTCGGTTATGGCAAAAAGCAACCAAAACTCGGAGTTTATAGACATCAAAGGACTGCTGTCAACTTACGCTAAAAAATGGCACTGGTTCCTGATTTCAGTAATAATATGCGGACTCGCAGCCGTCTTGTTTATCAAGATTTCCAAGCCTAAGTATGAAGTCCATGCCAATGTGCTCATATCGCAGGAAGAAGGTAAAGGCATGTCCAGCTTCGGCGGACTGGGTGACATCTTCGGATCAAGCGGTTACGTCGAAGACGAGATATTTGTAATCAACTCGCACTCGGTACTGCGCGATGTGGCTCGCGACTTGGGCACCTATCGCACACACATCGTCAAGACCGGTATACTCTCCAAGGTATTCAAGTACAAGAAATTTCCCGTGGAGGTATATCCCGCACCCGGCATCGTGGACACGCTGCTGACCACCGTGTCCTTTGCCGCAGACGTACGTGCCGATGGTATAGCCGACATCACCGTCAAAGCTGCCGGCAAGAAAATCGCCGAATTCGAAGAGCAAAAACTACCGGCAACACTTAAGACCAAATACGGCTCCTTTGTGGTTGATCGCACCAAAGATTACCCCGCAGGCGAAGACGTCAATACGACAATATATGTCACCGGATATGATGTGGCTGCCGAAAACCTGGCCACCGAAGTCAAGTCCTCCATAGCCTCCAAAAAATCCAACGTCATCGCCCTCAGCATCATCTCCACAGACGAAAAATACGGACGCGACATCCTCAACGCCATCATCGCCCAGTATAACGACCGCGGTATCGCCGAGAAAAACCGTCAGAACGAAAAGACCGCAGCCTTCATCGATCAACGCTTGGCATTGATATCCGACTCGCTCAACGCCTCTGAAGCCGACATCCAAATCTACAAGCAGAGCCAAGGCATCGTCGATGTAAGTTCCGAGACCTCTTACAACATGGGGTTGAAAAGTTCAGCCGAACGAGCACTCATATCGGCCCAGACCGAAAACGAAATCATTCGCATAACTCGCGACTTTCTCCGCGACCCCGAAAAAGCATACGACCTCATACCCACCGGCAGCGAAATTTCGGGCGTAGGCAGCAGCATAGGCACCTACAACCAGCTGATAATGCGTCGCATAAGCCTGCTCACCAATGCCAAGGCCAACAACGTGGCCCTCAAGTCACTCACCGAGCAAATCGATGCTATGCGTGCCAGCATCAACACCAGCCTTGACCGAGCATACCAAAACTCACTAATAGGCGTCCGCGACCTCCAAATCCAGTACAACAAAGCCCAAGGGCATCTCGGCAATGTGCCTACGCAAGAACGCGCTTTCCTCAACCTCAAGCGCCAGCAGGAAGTCAAGCAACAGCTATACCTATTCCTGCTTCAACGCCGCGAAGAGACAGCTATGCTCCTTGCCAACTCCGTACCCAAGGGACAAATAATAGACAACGCCTACACACTCAGCGAACCCGTAGGCATGGGCAAGAAGATGATACTTGCCATAGCCATATTGTTGGGACTCTGCTTCCCGCCGGTAATACTGTATCTCAAGAAGCTGATGCGCAACAAGTTTGAGACACGAGCCGAAGTCGAAGCCCTCACCGAAATACCCGTATTGGGAGAGATGTGCACCGACCATGGCGGCACACAACTTGTGGTAAGCAGCCACGACACCTCGTCAACCAGCGAATTGTTCCGTCTGATACGATCCAACCTCCAATTCATGCTCTCCGCAGCCGATGATAAAGTTATCCTGATGACTTCCACCAGCTCCGGCGAAGGCAAGTCATTCATATCCATCAACCTGGCCGCATCATTAGCATTGCAAAACAAGCGCGTACTCCTCATCGGCATGGACATACGCAACCCACAACTGGCCAAGTACCTGAACCTGACCCCACACACCGGCGTCACCCAGTATCTGGCCAATCCGTCCATAGCCATAGACGACCTAATCATACGCGAACCGCTTATGCCTAACCTCGACATCATTACAGCCGGCCCCATTCCGCCCAACCCGGGCGAATTGCTCACCGGCGATGCCGTCGACCGACTCTTTGTCGAACTGCGCAAACGCTACGACTACATCATCGTTGACACCGCCCCCGTAGGTATGGTCAGCGACACATTCAACCTTGCACGCATATCCGACGCAACCATATACGTATGCCGCGCCAACTACACCACCCTGCGCGACATCCAGTTCATCAACAGCATATACAACGAAAAACGCCTGCGCAAGATGTCGCTCGTAGTCAACGGCACCGCAGCACATAAGGGCTACGGATACGGATACGGTTCGGACAAGAAGCACAAGAAACACAACCTCTGGCAACGCATCACACGCCGATAAGACACGCTCCGCATACACCATACTGCCAATGTCCGCCAAAGGAGTATATAAATGGAGCGCCATCGACCGCGTATGCAATTCGGTGATAACATTCACCGGAAACATAGTCATGGCGCGACTGCTGACACCCGACGACTTCGGATTGCTGGCTATGGTCGCTATATTCACAGCCATAGCCTACAACCTTAGCGGTTGCGGAATGTCCGACGGACTAATACACAAAGCCAAACCCACCGAACGCGACTACTCCACCGTATTTGTATTCAACGGCGCCTTCGGACTATTCTTTGCCATAGTGTTCTCGGCGGCAGCCCACCCATTGTCGCTGTTCTTCGAACGACCGCAAATCGAAGGCATCATGTACGCCATCGCCGTATGCTTTTTCTTCCAGACGCTCAGCTTCACGCAAGAAACCCGTATGCGCAAGAACCTGGACATGAAGCGTATGTGCATCGTCCGCCTCAGCGCCACCATAACATCTCTTGTTGTAGGCATCGTCCTAATCCTGATGGGATATGGATACTGGGGACTGGTATCCACACACATATTCCTGAGTTTCTTCCTGTTTGTATACTACGTCACCATAAGCCGCTGGATGCCGCGCATAGCGTTCTACCGGGACTCGTTCAAGGAAATGTTCGGCTACGGAATACACTTGATGATAGCATTTGTCACAGTACAAATAGGCCGTAATATCAACACCATGGTCCTTGGCAAATTTATCTCGCCGGCATCTTCCGGCATCTACTCGCAAGGCCAAAAACTCGAAGAAGTACCATACGCCATCACCGAATCGGTATTCAACTGGCCGTTCTTTGCCGTACTGTCCAACGAACAAAACCATACAAAGCGCCAACAACTGTGCCGAGACATGCACGTACGTCTGTGGACACTCAATATTGCCGTCGGCGCCTTCCTCCTACTTGTGTCATGGCCGGCATTCAACGTCTTATACGGCAGTAAATGGGACGCCGCCGTACCGGTGTTCCGCATACTTATAGCATACGGCATAGCCTCCTCCATGAAGTTCTTCTACCAATCTGCGATGAAGGCATACAACCGCACAAAGTTGATGCGCAATCTCACGGTCATAGAAGTTGGACTACAGCTGGCCCTGCTTGCCATATTCTTCCGCCACGGCATAGAAATGGTAGCTCTGACACAGGTCATAGCCGCAATCATAATATGTATTGCACATGCATGGTACTACAAAAAGATTATGGGATTTACTGTCAGGCAAATGCTCGGCGAATTTGTACACTCTGCCTACATCCCCACAATAGCCTTTGCCGGCAGTGCCGCACTGGCAACTCTGTGGTACAACACCCTTCACCCGGTGGCAAACTGCGTGCTACTATGCATAGCATTTGCCGCTGCTTACATCGGCATCTGCGCCATCGTGCGCCCACCATATTACACCGCGGCACTTGACATGATCAAAGCCAAATTATATCGGCGTAATCGCACTAACAACAATATTCAAGCATGACCACAGCGGCAGCGATAGACATACAGGCGACTGCGAGCGACTCTCCGACAAAGAAACCATATCTCCATGTCGAGCGTCGCCATTGGCTCAACGCCCTGATATTTCTGCTGTGCATGTCGATGATGGGGCTACAATTTCCTCCGGCATATCTCTTTGTGCCCGTAATACTTATACGCTCCCTCATCAAAGACCGCTACGATGCAGCCATACAGCTCACCATTTTCTTCGGCGGATACGCTCTTATCGGCGAAGGCACCCTACCTATCAAGACCGACGACATCATGTTTCTGGTCTCTGTCGTGGGAGTCTGCATATACCGCAAGCCGCCGTTGGTACGCAAGGTACTCTTCGGCCTACTATTGTATGCCGCCGCCATAATCATATTGGCCTCCTACTCCGAGGAACGCATGAGCGTACAGATACGTCTGATACGCTACTACTTAGGCTTCATATACTTCATTGTGCCGCTGATGCTCTTTGCCGGACGCGAATTCGACATGGAAGAATTCCTGCGACGACTCTTCCCATACATCATCATCGTCTGCGCTTTCTATGTCTTAGACGGCTTCATTATATGCGGACAGGTTCTAATACCGCGCTCGCCGTTGGGTTTTGAAGGAGCAGATACCTCCAAATACAATGACCTGATACTTTACGGAATAGGCAACTTTCCTCGCAAATACCCCTGGGGGCTTTTCCTTTTTGCTTTGGTCGTTTGGAGCATTGCACGCAAATATCGTTTGCAGTGGTATGTCTGGATTATAATCATTTTGGCATTCCTTTCATCAAAGACTTTTACAATGATTTTTGGCGTGTTGTTTTGCCTTATGGTATTCCAAGCCAAAAAGACTAAGACACTCGGATACGGCATCGCCGCCACCATCCTGCTGGCTGTCGGGTATATGGTAGACTCGACTCTTCCGATAAACCCCGTCAACGAAAACTCCACCCTCCGCATCAAGTCCTCCCTGGACCAAATATTCGTCTTGGATGAGTCAGAGGACGACGAGGACATTTCCGAATTCGGGTCGGGTAGACTTGCACAGGCAATGCCCAAGTTTGAATTAATGTACAAATACGACAAACAGTGGACCGGACTCGGATTTCTGCACCCCGAACTGACAAAAAACACCAAGTATATTATCGAAAACGAATACTATACCGATGTAGAAAAAAGTATTGAAGTCGCCACCGGCATCGAAATTTCGCCCCTGCAAGTATTTCTCACCATAGGCTACATCGGACTTATCATACACCTGTTGTTTTTCATTTGGCTGTACGTGGTGATACGCAAGCTGAAATACAGCCAATTCTATTTATCAGTGATGATATTTGTATTTATCGCAAGCCTCGGAGGTTTCATGGGTTGGAACATGACAACGGGACTGGCAATGATGGGACTGTCTTACGGCGCAGTGCTGCTCGCCAACCGGGAAGAAGTTTGGAAAAGTCAAAGCAAAGAATACAGCCAACAAATAGCTCGTCAGAACGACTAACGGACATATACGATACTTCAACACCTTTGGACGCCATTATATCGTCCGATTCAAAACACGGCAAACTTCGGTTCGGACAATAGCAGTACCGGACTTGATGCCTGACTGCGATTAGCGTCCACAAAAAAATACGGCACAATACTCATTACGGCATATTCACGACAGCTCAAGAACATATCAAAGCGCAAAATAATAGGCTGAATCAAAAAAAAAGAGTATCTTTGCGGACGCTTTACCCTCAAAGCCCTGTTTTTGCCGTAATTTGATGCCGGCAAAACAGTTTTTATACACTTATTATCGTTAAATATAGCCGAAACTGTTACATTAAGACACTTAAAACAAGATGATTCCCAAGATAATACATCTCTGCTGGCTGTCGGGAGACCCATACCCTACAGACATACAACTATGCCTTGACTCTTGGAAAAAGCACCTTCCGGACTATGAAATATGGCTTTGGGATACTAAACGCTTTGACATTGACTCAACCCGATGGACCCGCCAAGCGTTCGACGCTAAGAAATACGCCTTTGCAGCGGACTATATTCGCTTGTACGCACTATACAATTATGGTGGAATATATCTCGATTCAGACGTCCTTGTATACAAAAGCTTTGACCCTCTACTGTCTCTGCCATACTTTGTGGGACACGACCAGGCAGGGTGCTTCGAGGCTGCCGTAATTGGTTGCGAACCCGGATGCCAATGGATTAAAGATATTTTGGACTCATACGAGGGCATGCCGTTCATCCGCGAAGACGGAACATACGACATGCTGCCAATGCCATGCCGCTTCCGATTCGTGCTGTCTGACAAAGGCTACAAATTCTACAAAATCAAGCATTTGGAGGACCTCAATGCATCTCAATACGATATTACGCAAAAGCAAATGTACGTTTTTGACGGCCAGCATTTCAATGGTCGCGATAGCTTGGATGTGCATCCTACAAAAAAAAGCTATTGTTCGCACAACTACGCAGGCAGTTGGAAAAAACAGGAAAAAAATTTTTTGAAAAGCATACTACCCAAATGGATTGTGAAAACAATATATGCCATTGGCTGGAGGACTTGGCGCAAAAAAGAATTCAGCAAGTATCAGATTCCTTTCGAGAAAAAGCAAAGGCGTTGCACTCAGGCATGACGCGACACCCCGTCACATAGAATTCTCCACAAACAACAATGCATTATTCAGTGCAAACACCAAGACCCGGTATACGACTATGTCGGCGACAATTCTTATACTGACTACATAGCCGCGCACGATATTCAAGAATATCAACGGCTATAAAGAATAATCTAACCTCATCCTAATGGCAAAAAAGAAATCAGGCACAATATTTGACAAAGTACTCTTTATCGGCCCGGATGTCAACAATCGCGGCGGCATCGTAGCCGTACTACGCGCCTACCGCGACAATCTTCCGGCATTCCATTGCCTTAGCACCAACAGCGGTAAAGGTTTTATCCCCGGAATTATCAACTTTGTACGGACAGTCGTTGCCCTGCCATTTGTCCGCCTTTTCACACCATACACTATACTTGATGTCCACGGCTCAGGATACAAATCTTGGCGACGTAAACGTATAATCATCGCCGTGGGACACGCTCTCGGCTTCCGCATCATCTTCCATATACATGCCGGAGCACTGCGCAAATTCACCGAAGAAAAAGGCAAGAACTACATATTGGCGACCACGAACAAGTGCGAAAAAGTCGTTTTTCTCACACAAGAATGGGCTCGGTACGCTCGCGAAGAACTCGGAGTGAAACACGTTGAAACCCTAATGAATATTGTCTCGCCTCCGGCCATGGCCAAAATTCCACGCAAACAAGGGTCCCCACTGTCCTTGGTATATTTAGGCTACCTGCTGCAGCCCAAGGGTATCTTTGACCTTTTGGACGTGATGATTGCCAACCAAGACAGATGGCGAGGCAAAGTAACACTCACTATAGGAGGCCAATATAACGAAGACAAGATACGCGCCATAATCAAGAACAACGGATTATCCGATATGGCTACATTCCTCGGATGGGTCAAAGGTGCCGAAAAAGACCGGATAATGGCCACGTCAGACGTTCTTGTCCTTCCATCATACTTTGAAGGTATGCCTATTTGCATCCTCGAAGCAATGACCTACGCTATGCCCGTAATCACCACGCCCGTAGGAGGAATTCCTGAAATCATGACCGATGGCATCGAAGGCACATTCATCACTCCCGGCGACAAAAACGCCTTGACTCAAGCCATAGACATGTACTTGGAACATCCCGAGCTTCTGAAAGCACAAGGCCAAGCCGGATACAGCCATTCACAACAGTTCCTACCCGGAAACATAACCGCACGGTTGGCTTCAATCATCGGCAAATAACACAATTAACAAAAAAAAGCAGCCTAATTTTTCAAGCTAAGAAATAAGTAAACAAAAGAATACAGTCTATTCGTTTATTTTTTCGTATATTTGCACTATTGTTTTATCTGTTAAGAACAATTCATGAGCTCTATTAAAAATATAGTATTCCGTCTGATTGCGTCAAGATATCCAAACGCACACAAAACCTCACGCATTAGCACAAAAATTACGGTAAAAAACCGTAAAAATCTCATTTTGGGCAAATGCACAAATATTGATAGCGGAGCTTACATCATGAATGGCCGTGCACGTTTTATAATGAAGCATCACTCCGGGGCTGCAATTGGGCTGCTTGTAGTCACAGGCAATCACATGTCTATCCCGGGAAAATTCTTCAAAGACGTCACCGATTCAGACAAATCCCGGCTGGACACAGCTGGCGAATACGACAAAGATATCATCGTTGAAGAAGATGTGTGGATTGGCTCTCATGTCACACTTCTTAAAGGTTCACACATCGGGCGTGGCGCAATAATAGGTAGTGGAGCCGTTGTTCGCACCACAATACCACCATACGCAATAGTTGTAGGCAACCCGGCCAAAATTGTTGGATTTAAGTTCAACCCGAATGAAATCATCGAACATGAGGCCAAACTATATCCGGAAGACGAGCGTATCCCCAAGGCGACAATCGAACTGAACTACGAAAAATATTTTTTGTCCCGCATAAAAGAAATAAACAAGTACATAAAACCATAACAGACATGACTAAAGAAGATTTTTTGGCAGAATTTGCCGACCAATTCGATGACACTGACGCATCAGAAATAAACATAGACACGAAATTTCACGATCTTGCAGAGTGGAGTTCCTTAACTGCAATGTCAGTTATAGCGATGTTCAAAACCCGTTACAATAAGACGATAACCGGGGCGGACATCCGTCAGGCAGTCACCGTAGAAGACCTGTACAACATAGCCAACTCATAGCCTTGCTTTCTCCAAATCAAAACCTTCAGGGCAAACGGATTCTCGTTACCGGAGCATCATCCGGTATCGGCAATGCTATTGCTGTCGCATGCGCAAATGCCGGTGCTATCGTTATCTCAACTGGACGAAATCGAGACGCGCTGGACTCCTTGACTACATCACTCGATGGTGACGGCCACTCTTATATAGTTGCAGATTTAACAGACACTGCCGAACGCGATCGCTTAGTCCAAGCTATTCCGCCGGTTGACGGCGTTGTCCACGCTGCCGGCATCGGACAAACACTGCCGGCCAAGTTTACAACCGAACAAGATGTAGACAAAGTCTTCGACATTAATTTCAAAGCTCCTGTCATGCTCCAGACGCAGCTCATAACAAACAAAAAAATTGCAAAGGGAGCTTCTATTGTATTTATTGCCTCTATTACAGCGACAAAACCGATGGTAGGTAATAGCCTGTATAGCGCGTCAAAAGCTGCCTTGGTCTCCTATGCTCGCGTATTAGCATTAGAATTGGCGCCAAGAAAGATTAGAGTCAACTGCATATCGCCGGCAATGGTATGGACAAAACTATTGTCAACCGGTGGTATATCGCTTGAGCAACTTAAAGCAGACGAGCAGACATACCCCCTGAAACGATATGGACAACCGGAGGACATCGCCCCACTATCCGTATATCTCCTTTCCGAGGCATCATCTTGGATGACAGGTTCAAACATTGACATTACCGGAGGAATACACTGACATACAACAGCGACACATATTTTATATGGAAACTTACATCAAAGCGATTACATACTATCTTCCCGAACACATTCTTACGAACGAAGACATCGCCGGCCGTTTCCCGGAGTACTCTGCCGAAAAAGTCAATGCAAAAGTAGGCATTAGTAAACGGCATATTGCAGGTGAAAATGAAACAGCTACAGACTTAGCCGAAAAAGCTTGCCTGAAACTTTTTGCTGAAAATCCGGGACTGCGTGAGAGCATCGACTTCGTGCTGCTCTGCACCCAATCGCCCGACTATTTTCTGCCATCATCATCCACAATACTACAACACAGACTTGGGTTATCTACCAAATGCGGAGCCTTTGACTTCAATCTGGGATGTTCCGGAGCTATTTATGGTTTAGCCGTCGCAAAAGGACTTATTACAGCATCAATCGCTCGCAACGTGCTGCTGATTACAGCAGAGACATACTCCAAATACCTGCACCCCGAAGACAAAAGCAACATCTCAATATTTGGTGATGCGGCTACCGCCTGCGTTATATCATCTGACAAAGGTATAGCACAAATTGGAAACTTTGTTTTAGGCTCTGATGGTACAGGCGCCGAAAACCTTATCGTCAAAACCGGTGGCGCTCGCCATCGCAAAGCCACTAACAAAGAGTGCTGTGATGATGACGGACACATTCAACGCGATGACTATCTATATATGAATGGTAGCGCAATTTTCAATTTTACGCTTGAAACCGTGCCTCCGATGGTACAGCAGCTGCTAACTCTCAACAATTTAGCCGAAGACGATATAGATCTCTATGTCTTTCACCAAGCCAATAAATTCATGCTCAATACTTTGCGCAAATGCATAGGCATACCTAAAGAGAAGTTTTACGTCAATCTCTCAGAGACCGGCAACACCGTATCTTGCACCATACCAATCGCCCTTGCCGACATTTGGGCTAATAAAAACGTCCAAAAAGGGCAAGTATATATGCTCGCAGGATTTGGCGTAGGACTATCTTGGGGTGGAACAGTAATCCGAATTTGCTAAGATTATAGGGCACGAACAAGTTTCTGTGCCCTTTTTCTTTTCCAAAAATCAAATCCTTCAAAAAGATTTACACATTTTGTAATCGCCACTTGACTCTGCACGGCTAAACACTACACGCGCATATTTGCCTATGTACAGCAAAATGCGTAACTTTGTCAGCACAAAAAGCATAACCACGATTTACCGACCGACGTTCTTCCCTAACCGTCGGCACACTTATTAAAGACATATAATGGAACAACTGACACAAAAGCTCGGCTCCGGAGAGATGGTAATACAGGAGCTGCCTATGCCCCAACTATCCGCAGGCATGGTCCTTGTACAAAACCATTATTCGCTCATCAGCGCCGGCACCGAAGGCTCGACAGTCAAAGCCGCCCGCAAAAGTCTGATAGGCAAAGCCAAAGAACGCCCACAGCAAGTAAAGCAAGTATTGGAAAAACTGCGCCAACAGGGCTTTGTACAGACATATCGCGCCGTGATGAAAAAACTCGACGCTTATTCACCATTAGGATATAGCTCGGCCGGCACCGTCATCGGCGTAGCCGATGATGTCACCGAATTCCGCGTAGGCGACAAGGTGGCTTGCGCGGGTGCCGGATATGCCAACCATGCCGAAGTGGTGGCCGTTCCAAAAAACTTGTGCGTACGTCTGGAGGCAGACGCCGACCTGGCCAAAGCCTGTTACAATACACTGGGAGCCATAGCATTGCAAGGTGTGCGCCAAGCCGATATGCGCTTGGGCGAGACTTGTGCCGTTATCGGTTTGGGCCTTATAGGCCAATTGGCATGTCTCGAACTGCGTGCCTCGGGTGTAAACGTCGTAGGTATTGATGTAAGCGCCGCCGCTGTCAAGACAGCATCAGAACACTGCGCCGACTTGGCTCTGACACGCAATGACCCGGGTATCAAAGAGAAAATTCTTGACTATACTGACGGTCGCGGCGTCGATGCAGTGCTCATTGCCGCAGCAACTTCTTCGCTCGATCCCGTCAATTTTGCCGGCGCAATATGCCGCCGCAAAGGTCGCGTAGTGGTACTGGGCGCAGTACCCACAGGATTTGACCGCGACCCGTATTATTACAAAAAAGAATTGGAACTGCGCATGTCCTGCTCGTATGGTCCCGGCCGCTACGACCTCAATTACGAGGAAAAAGGCATAGACTACCCGGCAGCTTACGTGCGCTGGACCGAAAAACGTAATATGCGAGCCTTCCAACAACTGGTGCACAGCGGACGCATCGACTTGCAATATCTCACCACCCACGTATTCAAATTTGAGGACGCTCCCAAGGCTTACGACATCGTGCTGACGCACAGCGAACCATTCTTGGGCATAGTACTCGAATACGACACTACCAAGGAACACACCGAACGCTCGATAGTGACCGACGCTGCGGCCGCCGCCATCAAGTCGGACGCCCCCGGCATCGCTTTCATCGGCGCCGGCAGCTACGCACAAGGCAATTTGCTGCCAAATCTACCCGCCGCCGAGCGTGCACCGCGCATAGCAGTGATGACCAACTCGGGAACGACATCCAAACGCGTTGCCGAAAAATTCCACTTCGGCCGCGCAACTTCCGACATCAACGACATCCTCGGCGACAGCGCCGTCAATACCGTATTCATCGCCACACGCCACGACACCCATGCCTCGTATGTCGCACAAGCCCTCGCCGCAGGCAAAAACGTGTACGTCGAGAAACCTCTGTGCCTGACACTCGACGAGCTTGTAGACATCGAAGAACTCACCCGCAAAAACGGCACAGGCGTCATGATAGGCTTCAACCGCCGATTCTCACCTTTTGCACAAATGCTCAAAAAACGCCTCGGCGAAGGCAAGATGTCCATGCTGTATCGCGTCAATGCAGGCAATATACCCGCCGACCACTGGATTCAAGACCCGACCGTCGGAGGTGGACGTATCCTCGGCGAAGTATGCCACTTCATAGACCTGATGACATACATGTGCGGCTCTCTGCCCGTCAAGGTGGCAGCCTCGGCCATGCCCGATCCGCAGGGACTCAATGACACAGTCAATATCACCATCGAATTTGCTAACGGCTCGACAGGCGTTGTCGCCTACTACGCCAACGGCCCAAAATCGTTGCCCAAAGAGCACTTCGAAGCATACCATGCCGGTACCGCCGGAATCATCGAAGACTTCCGCCGCGCCGAGGTATACGGACGCAAAAGCGAGAAAATGAAGAAAGCGAACCAAGACAAAGGCCAGCCCGAAATGATGCGCCAATTCTTTGACGCACTCGCCCAAGGACGTCTGCCCATCCCTATGGACCAGATTTTCGCCGTCACCAAGGCCTGCTTTGCCGCCCTTGAGAGCATCCGCGAAGACGGAATGCCCATACTTATCCACTAAGCGCACAGTTCTCCGGGCTCTTACGCGAAGAACAATTCAACACCCACCATATACGATGGGCATACATCGGCAGTGTAGCCGATGTATGCCCACACGTTTTGACGTTGCAGCGCGCCGGCAAGCAAAGACAGCGATAGGCCCGATCATTGGTTAAACATCCGGTATTGACGCACTTAGCAACATGCCAAATTAAGGCTTACACGCCAAAACTAAAGCCCTAAAAAAACCACATCGAAATTCGCATCGATATCCTCTAATGAAACTACAACTTCAACCAACGGCAACACTCACATACCGCAAAGCCGAAAAAACAAAAATCACGGGACTTAACGTTCTTAAATTGCTATGCGCTTTTTTTGTCGTTCATGCCCATGTAGACTGCCTCTACACCGATTGGGTATACAGCATAGTCCGCATTGCAGTCCCTATCTTTTTTATGATTTCCGGGTATTTTTTGTGTGATGACTCCGGTGTCATTCAAACCGGGCACATCAAAAAAATAATCAAGCACATGATTCCCGTCATCATCTTTGTCAACCTCATATACTTTTTATATTCTCTCATTCCCGAACCCTACGGCCACTTATGCAAACTTGATCAGTTGTCAAGCCCGGACACATGGGTGCTACTGATATACCCCGGTTCATCATTCTTTCACCCCGGCTGGTATCTAAATGCCTACATCATCGCGCTATGCGTTATCGCCTTATTGGTAAAGCTGCACTGCGACAAGCTTTTGTATGTTTGGATATTTATAGGGCTGTTTATTAACTTCGCCTTCGGGGCATTAGCCTTCACTTGGTTAGACAACGCTAATGCAACATTCCTCGGCATCGAGTATTCAAAAATATCTCTTATTCTCAACCGCAACTTCTACACAATAGCCCTACCCTTCATCGCTATGGGGCTTTTCGTAAGACGAAACCAAAAGCATCTTGCACGCATGGCCGCGTCCAAGTATATGTACGTCGCTGTTGTACTGTTGTTAGTTGCCGGAGTAGCCGAGCACATGTGGCAGAAAAGCATAAATCCGGCAGTATTCAGCACACACTTATTCACGCCGCTTGCGGCCATGTCACTCTTCCTGTTCGCCCTTCCACGCTTCAAAGCGAACCGATGGCAGAACGCCGCAAACTATGGTCAGCGCTACTCGGCAAGCATATACTACTGGCACCTTTTGGTAAACTACATTATACTGGAATCATTGCTACAACCATTGGCTCCAACATTCTTTAGCGACTGGGGCGCACCTATATGCTGCATACTATCTTTATTGCTGGCGATGTTTATCTATCACTCCAAACAGAAGTACAAGACCATACCTTCCTGGATGGGTTAACCTAAATCCGCACATATAAAACGTTGCCAAAAAACGCACGAATACAATCACGGCTGCTTTTGGCAACGTTTTTGCTATAAGATGGTGGTGACACAAAACTACGAATATGGAAAAGAACAAATATAATAAAAGCGAAAAAACCAACAACAAACAGCAGCATAACACAGCCGACGAAGCAGTGGAACAAGAAGCCTCGCAGACGCAGGACGAGGCTGCAAGCGAAGGCGAAAGCACTGACACCAAGGCAGATGCAGAGCCTGAAGAAGAATTGAGCGAAGTAGACAAGCTCAAGAAAGAACTGGAAGAAACTCGTGACCAACTCGAAAAAGAGAAAAAAGAATACCTGTTTCTGATGGCAGACTTTGACAATTTCCGCAAACGCACCATACGCGAACGCAGCGAATTAATCAAAAACGCCGCCGAAAAAGCCCTCAAAGACCTGCTGCCCATAGTCGATGACTTTGAGCGCGGACTCGAAGCATCCAAAGACGCTGCCGAAGCAAAGGCCATACACGATGGCATGGAGTTGATATACAACAAGCTGATAAAACATCTCGGCGACAACGGAGTCAAGGCTATGGAGTCTACCGGCGCCGATTTCAATGCCGACATCCATGAGGCCATAGCCACCATTCCCGCCCCGGACGAATCTCAAAAAGGCAAAGTCATCGATACAACACAAAAAGGCTATACAATCAACGACAAAGTACTACGCCACGCCAAAGTCGTCGTAGCACAATAACTTTCCGGACGCACACGAGCATCCAATTGCACAACACAAAACAATGGATAAAAGAGACTACTACGAAGTACTTGGCGTGAGCAAGACTGCCACACCGGACGAAATCAAAAAGGCATACCGCACACTCGCCATCAAGTACCATCCCGACCGCCACCAAAGCGACCCCGAAGACAAGAAAAAGGAAGCCGAGGAGAAGTTCAAGGAGGCAGCCGAGGCTTACGACGTGCTCAGCGACCCGGACAAGCGCCAGAAGTACGACCAATTCGGCCACAGCATGGGCCCGCAAGGATTCGGCGGTGGCGCAGGCGGATTCTACCACGCCGGCGGTATGTCTATGGACGACATATTCGCACAATTCGGCGACATATTCGGCGGACGTATGCACTTCGGCGGCAACGCCGGCACACGTGCTCGCCGCAGCGTCAACCGCGGCTCGGATTTGCGCATACGCGTCAAACTGACACTCGAGGACATCGCCAAGGGCGTTACAAAGACACTGAAGATACCTACAGACGTCAAATGCGACCACTGCAACGGAACCGGAGCCAAGGACGGCACAGCCACCGCCGGGTGCCAGGCATGCCACGGCACAGGCGTGGTCACTCGCGTCCAGCAGACCATACTCGGAGCCATGCAGACACAGACTACTTGTCCAAACTGCCACGGCTCGGGCAAGGTCATCACCGAAAAATGCCCTTACTGCCACGGCACAGGCGTACAACGCCAAGATCGCCAAGTGACATTCTCCATACCCGCCGGCGTCACCGACGAGATGGTCCTGACACTGCGCGGCGAAGGCAACGCCCCTCAGAACGGCGGTGTCAACGGCGACCTGCTCGTAGTCATTGAGGAGCTGAAGCACCCGGAGCTAATACGCGATGGCAACGACGTAATATACAACCTAATGCTTGATCTTCCCACGGCCATACTCGGCGGCAGCGTCGAAGTGCCCACTATCAACGGACGCGCACGCCTGAAAATCGCCCCCGGCACCCAGCCCGGCAAAATCCTGCGTATGCGCGGAAAAGGCCTTCCCGAATATGACAGCCGCAACGTGGGCGATGAGCTTATCAACGTGATGGTATACATCCCCGAGACACTTACGGCTGACGAGAAAGCCGCCATCGAAAAGCTCCAAGGCTCGGCCAACTTCAAGCCCTCCGAGGAAGACAAGCAACGATTGTTCTCCAAATTCAAACACATCTTTGAAGACTAAGTTCCACATTGGAACTATATAAATATGAGCATATACAGCTCGCATGACGCCCCCGTATGCGGACGGTTTGCCCCGTCGCCTACGGGGCGCATGCATTTAGGCAATATCTATACAGCCGTACTCTCCTGCTACTATGCTCGCCGCAAAGGCGGTCGATGGATACTGCGAATCGAGGACTTGGACCCGCAACGGTCGCGATCCGAATACGCAGACATCCTTATGGACGACCTGCAATGGTTGGGCTTACAATGGGACGGCGAACCGCAATACCAAAGCCGGAGGCACGACATCTACGCCAAGGCACTTAGCCGACTGTCCGCCCTCGGTCTCGTCTATCCCTGCCGATGCACCCGCGCCGACATTATGACCACCCAAGCGCCGCACCAAAGCGACGGCCACATCGTTTATACCGGCACCTGTCGGCCGAGCACGCCGGTACACGATGCTGCATCTATATCCGAGACACTGCGCATGATGGTACCGCCATACCCCAATTTTTTGCACAAGAACAGAGACACAAACATCGCCTTCGATGATGTGATACACGGCCATTTGAACGTAAATCTTGCCAACACCTGCGGCGACTTTGTGCTACGGCGGCGCGACGGCGCATGGGCTTACCAATTGGCCGTAGCCGTAGATGATGCCCTGATGGGCGTAACCCAAGTAGTGCGTGGCGAAGATTTGCTGCTGTCCACCGCCGTACAACGATACATCCAAGGCATATTGGGTCTGCCTATGCCTTCGGAATACATACACCTGCCGCTGCTGTGCAACCAAGCAGGACAACGACTGTCCAAGCGCGACGGAGCCATGGCTATGGATCAACTGCGACTGCAGAATACGCCCGAGCAAATCATTGGGATGATATGCCTGCACGCCGGACTGGAGACGGAAGAAGTGCTAACTGTTATACAACGCACACAGTAAAATCACTGCACGAAAAGCAAGCATACCGTCCGCTATACAATCTTACTTCTGCCGACCTCGCTCGTATTGTTCGTCTATGATTGTCGCCGTCGGCACACCATCAATCCAACGCCGCAAAGTGGGCACATCCAAGCTGTCCGTTTGCGAATAATAGTCGCCCAAACGCAGTCCTATGACGTAGGCTATGGGCGCGTCAAACATCGCTTCGCGACCGCTGTACGATGCCACCTCCGTAAGTTCGGAAGCCCAATTATCCAAATCGGTGGCCGCCTTGGCTCTCAGCTTTACAGATTTGTCTTGACTACAACGTTCCATCTTACGCCAAAAGTACAGCCAATCGCGAGACAACGGATTGAGGAACAACAGCGTTCCGCCATCTACATAGTATCGGAAAATGCGCTTCATCTGCGGTTCGGACACCGTGTCCATCAGTCCGCGCGGTATAACCACAGCCTTAATAGATGAATCTATCGAGCGAACACATCGAAAGTCGCCGAGCAGCGTCTCTTCATCATCGTTAAAACTCGATGCAGGCACGCACAAGGTCGGGACAGAATCCGTAGCGGCACTGTCGGACTGAATACCCTTTTGATCATCACTTTTGCTTTTGGTGGTACAAGCGGCTACAGCCCACAAGATTCCGACAAACGCGATTGCCGGATATTTGCATCGTAAATTCATATCACTTTAAGTTTTTTCAGTTGTACATAGCAATCGTGCACGGCACGTACATCGGCCGCCCCGTTGTGAGCGTTCTCTAATTCGTGTCCGAAAAGAATGTAATACAATTCGGACAACCTCGGCCACTTGTAGACATACACAGGATGCGGTATAGCGCAAAACACCGTAGACATCTTCATCGTGCACACCATAGGCATATCGTCAAGCATGTCAGGCAGTCCCAATCGACGACACTCGGCGCCGATGACATTGCGATCAAACCAAATATTATGTCCCACCAAACGGACACACCCCTTAGCATCAGCGGCAAGAGCTTCAAGCGCCTCGGACAACTCAACGCCTTCGCGCAAAGCCGTTGCAGTGTCTATGCCGTGAATATCGACAACTTCCTCAGGAATTATAAAACCGCGTGGACACACTATCATATCGCCATCGTGCACTATCGTGCCCGACCCATCTACTACAAGCCAACTGAGGCGCACCATACGCGGCCAATTCTCGGGACACTCGGTACACGACACTTCGCTGTTGAGTGCCAGTCCAGTAGTCTCGACATCGACCATCAGTACCGTCCCATCGCGATTAGGTGCACCATACGTCGTCTCGCCATCACAGACAACGGCGTCCGCATCCTCCTCCGCGCCGTCATACACCCTCGACTGCGGCACACGTCGTACCGACCCGGCAGCAGACATTCCGAATCCGGGCGCGGCATACGTCTCGTACGAACCCACGGATGCGGAACGATGGCGGCATCGATGCCACCGACGACATATCACAACAATGGCAAGGCATACAAGCGTGATGCCCAACACTATTGTATATACCATGTCCTGTTCCATAGCGGACTTTTCTTGGCGTAATACAGCACTTTGGCTGCTAAACAATTAAGTACCAAAAGACAAAGAGAGCCGTCATCGCATGGTGACAGCTCTCTGTATTCGGCGAGTAGCGAATTCGGGAATCGAACCCGAGTCTCCACCTTGAGAGGGTGGCGTGCTAGGCCACTACACTAAATCGCCGTGGTTTTATGACGCAAAGGTACGGCTTTTTCGCGATACAGCAAGAAACAAATGCTTTTTTCGCCCAGTTTTAAGATTTTTTTTGAAAAACCGAAGCTCCAATAGCCGTGTACTTCCATCGGCAATAACGGCAATATAAATATTGCATCAGGCTTCGTACAACTTCATTGCCGCTACATATTTGGCCGTATGCCACTTTCTACGTACCTTTGCAAAACCTGATAGACTCACTGTATACAGGCACAAAATCGCACAAAACACATGGACAAGCAATACCCCGAAGGGCTGGTGGAAGCCCTGACCACACTGCGCGACTACTGCGCCCGGAACGACTATAAAGGCTGGGACCCCTACGACGGCCTCAACTCGCGCGTATTCCGCGCCATCCCACTGATAGGTCGCAGCGCAATCATACGCCTGTGCTGGATACAGCTTTTCAAGCGCTCGCCGCTGAACCTGCGTCCTCTGCTGCTTGTCCCCAAACAGCACAACGCCAAGGGTGTAGCTCTGGCCGTACAAGCGCATTGCGAGATGTTCCATGCAGTCGAGGCCGACCCGTCATTGGTCGAAGTTCTCGGCACGCAGGATACACTCAAAGCTGAAATTAGTCGTTTGTCTCAGCTGCTTGTCTCGCTGGCTACACCCGGATTCAGCGGTCCTGCATGGGGCTACAATTTTCCATGGCAATGCCGCCGTGAATTTCTCTTTCCGGCCGGACAACCCACAGTTGTCGCCACCAATTTTGCCGTATGGGCGCTACTCGATGCCTACGACATCACCGGCGATGAAACACTGAAAGACACCGCCTGCGCCGCCGCACGCTTCGTTACCGAAGACTTACGCCGTACGCCGCACGCCGGCGGAGTCATTTTGTCCTACTCGGCCATGCCGGGCAATGATACCATATACAATGCCTCGCTACTGGGTTCGCGTCTGCTCACGCGCATATACACCTACACCAAGGACGACAGCCTCCTCGACCTGGCCCGACAATCACTGAAAGCCTGCGCCGCCGAGCAGCGCCCCGACGGCTCGTGGACTTACGGACTGAAGCCCGTCACCGGATGGATAGACTCTTTCCATACGGGCTACGACCTTGACGCATACGCCGATTACGCGCGACTGACCAACGACCATACCTACGATGAAGTGCTGCGGCACGGCCTCGAGTACTACACCACCACATTCTTCGATGCTTCGGATGGCACTCCCTCGTACTATCACGACAAGCGCTATCCCATCGATATCCATTGTCCCGGGCAACTCCCCGTAACGCTTGATACAACGAATAGTTATGACAGATATCGACCGCTTGCATTGAAAGTCCTTCGCTGGACGCTGGACAATATGCGCCAAAACAACGGCACCTTCATGTATCAGAAAAAACCCGGCATATCATCGCGCATCCCGTATATGCGGTGGTCGCTCGCCTTCGAGTTGCGATCGCTGGCCGTAACCCTACGCCGCGAGGCTCAGCGCCGGGCCGAAGCCAAGGACTAAGCCACCACCTCAATACCGAGGCACGCCATACAGCGCAAAGACGACAACAAGACGACGCTCCCCTCAACCGATTCTTTTCGTGCCCCCGCACACAATTCACACAATTCTTCCGAGTACATACTGCGAAAAAGCGGCAAGACAATATCACTATTTGCGGAAATTTCAGTACCTTTGCACGATAAAAACCACCGGGTCGAACAACACGCCCGGTCTAAATACATTTCTCAGCAATGAAGCAACGCATAGAGAACCTCAGCAAAGAAATACAGGCACTGACAGCCTCCACCCCGGCAGAGGTAGAGGAACTGCGCATCAAATACCTCAGCAAAAAAGGCCTAATCGCCTCACTTTTCAACGACTTCCGCACCGTCCCCGCCGACCAGAAGAAGGAAATGGGACAGTTGCTCAACCGGCTCAAAGACCTCGCGACAGACACCATCAACGGCCTTCGCGACGCGCTGTCATCCAAAGACGAACTACCGGCAGGCCTTGACCTGACGCGCACACCTTCGCCCATCCCCATGGGCACGCGCCACCCGCTGAGCCTCGTCCGCGAAGAAATCGTTGACATCTTCCGCCGACTGGGCTTCACCATAGCCGAAGGCCCGGAAATCGAAGACGATTGGCACGTATTTTCTTCACTGAACTTTGCGCCCGACCACCCTGCTCGCGACATGCAGGACACATTCTTCATACAGCGTAGTCCCGATGTGCTGCTTCGCACGCACACATCATCGGTGCAGACTCGCGTAATGGAGCATACACAGCCACCTATTCGCATCATCTGCCCCGGTCGCGTCTACCGCAACGAGGCTATCTCGGCACGCGCCCACTGCTTCTTCCACCAAGTAGAGGCATTGTATGTGGACAAAGGCGTCAGCTTTGCAGACTTGCGACAGACACTGCTGTACTTCGCCCGCGAAATGTTCGGCGCCGATACCAGGATACGCTTGCGCCCCAGCTACTTCCCCTTCACCGAGCCATCTGCCGAGATGGACATTAGCTGTGACCTGTGCGGAGGCAAGGGCTGCGGTTTCTGCAAAGGCAGTGGATGGGTCGAAATCCTCGGCTGCGGTATGGTGGATCCAAACGTCCTCGAAGCCTGCGGCATAGACTCAAAGGAATACACCGGCTTCGCTCTGGGCATGGGCATAGAACGCATCACCAACCTCAAATACCGCGTCAAGGATCTGCGCATGTTCTCCGAAAATGACACGCGTTTCCTGGACGAATTTGCCGGCGCTCACTGATACGCCCGTCCTGTCCATGCCGACTGCCGCGCAACTCCCGCTACAACCTGCGGTATGATGCTCTGCGGAGTCGACGATTCAATGACCCTTCCAATTCCACTCGTATTTTTTCCCCGGCATCTGACACCATGTTACACTGCTTGTTAGTTTTTCTCGGAGGTGGCATAGGCTCATTATGCCGCTACGGAATACAGCATATCGGCATCAGTGGAGCCTCATTCCTCTATACGCTGACGGCCAACATCTCGGGCTGTCTCGCCATAGGAATAATATGGGCATTACTGGATGCATGGCATGCGGACAAAGCTTGGAACTTACTGTTAATCACCGGACTTTTAGGCGGGTATACCACTTTCTCGGCTTTTTCTTTAGACGTTGTGCAGCTTATTCAAGCAGGCAAAGCACTCACTGCCGCCGCATATGTAGCTGCAAGCGTGCTCGGCGGTCCGGCCGCATGCGGCATAGGGCTATATGCCACCCAACGCATAATACGCATTTTCGCATGACCATAGACGAAAAATACAACCAAGTACTCGAAAGACTAAGCCGCGAAATTCCGATGCCGGAAACCGAGCTCCATTATACCAACGGCTACCAGCTGCTTACGGCCGTAATATTGTCGGCCCAATGCACCGACAAACGCATAAATATGGTTACGCCGGCGCTCTTTGCCGCCTACCCCACGGCCAAAGACTTGGCCGCGGCGGACACCGCCGAAATATACGAATACATCAAATCGGTATCCTATCCCAACAACAAGGCCAAGGCATTATCCGGAATGGCCAAGGCGCTCACCCAACGCTTCGGAGGCAACGTCCCTGACAATATGGACGACCTGCTCGACATCCCGGGCGTAGGTCGCAAGACAGCCAACGTCATCCTGGCCGTCCTCTACGGACAGGCCGCCATGGCGGTGGATACCCATGTCTTCCGCGTAAGCAACCGTATAGGGCTGACCAACAACTCACGTACCCCAATCGAAACAGAGCGCACACTCATGCAGCATATCCCGGCACACCTTGTGCCGAAAGCCCACCACTGGCTCATATTACATGGTCGATACGTATGCAAGGCTCGACGCCCGGACTGTGAGCATTGCTACCTCACCGATTTGTGCAAAAGTTACGCGCACACACACCGAATACAAGGCACAACCAACAGCTAAACCGCACACCATGGAACCCGTAGAGGAAACCACCTTCATCGTCATCATCGAAATCCTGGGAACAATATCATTCGCGATCTCAGGCATCCGATTGGCAGCCGCCAAAAATTTCGACTGGTTCGGCGCATACGTCATAGGCTTGGTCACGGCCATAGGCGGCGGAACACTACGCGACGTCTTAATCCAGGCGCCGGTATTCTGGATGGTGTCCTGGCATTACTTGGCCGTCACCGGGTTGTCACTACTTACGGTGCTATTATTCAAGAGGACCCTTGTCGGCGGATTCCGAACACTATTCCTATTTGACGCCATAGGTCTTGCCCTATTTGTGGTCATAGGAATCGAAAAATCACTCACTTACAACTATCCTATGTGGGTGGCCATCACCATGGGCATAATCACCGGGTCTTTTGGCGGCGTATGCCGCGACATACTCATCAACGAGGTTCCGTTGTTTTTCCGCAAGGATATATACGCTACCGCCTGTCTTGCCGGTGGGATAGTATATTGGCTGATATGGCTGACCGGAATGCCTTCCATAGTTGCACAGGTGCTTTGCGCCGCCACCGTCATCGGCCTGCGCATACTTGCCTTCAAATACAATTGGTCTCTGCCCGCGCTCAAGGTCAAGCCCGAAAACATGCCCAAGGACGACAACCTCGGCACCGGAGACTCATCCCTAAAATCCGATAACAATGACAATTAACCACGACAAACCCCTTATACAGCTGGCCAAATACGCCATTGTAGGCGTTATGAATACGCTTCTTACTCTGGCCGTTATATTTATATGCAAGTCGCTACTGGGGGTCAACCCATACATATCCAATGCATTAGGCTACATCGTAGGACTCATCAACTCCTTCCTTTGGAACCGCTCATGGGTATTCCGCCGCCGCGACGGCAAGCTGTCTCGTCAAGCAATATTGTTCCTCATCGGATTTGCCGTATGCTACGGACTGCAATTCTTCACCGTTTGGAGCCTGAACCAGTCCCCATTCGGCGAAATCGAAATACGAATCTCGAGCTTCACCCTTTCGGGCTACGGCATAGCAACGCTCATAGGCAACGTGGTATACACCGCCTGCAACTTCATATTCAACAGACTGTTTACCTTCAGCCGCCGCAAATAATACGGTTGCCGAACATATCAAAAAAAGCCATACTATGCAACAAATCATCAAGAAACACCTGACACTCCTATTGGTACTCTTAGCCTTGATGGCGACTTTCACGTCCTGCGATGACGATGAAGGATATGCCATTGACGTACGCGACCTCCCCTCACAGGCTTGGGACTTTTTGGATTACTATTATTATGACATTCCGGTAGTCGAAGCATTCTACTACGGCAGCGGTTCGGACGGATACTATCGCGTCAACCTCGCCGACGGTACCGGCATCGGCTTCGATGCATGGGGCAAATGGTACTTCGTATCCGCCCCTTGGGACTCAAGCGTCCCGGCAGGCATAATCCCGCCGCGCATAATCAATTTTGTAGGATACTACTATCCTTACGAGGCCATTGTCAGTATCACCATCACCGGATACGGATATGACATCATCTTATCCAATGGCACGGAACTATCCTTCGACCACTACGGCGAGGTTTATGATTAGCCCCAGCCACCCGCTCACTTCGGACAATCAAAGTACAAAACACATACGGCATACAGCCCTATACCCGGACATCTGCCGTATTTACTCGTTTATGTCGTTGTTTATGCCGTTATGGCCTTATCCGGCATAAAATGCCGAATCTATCGCGCCGACTTCTCAAAGCCAACCTGACGTGTGAAAGCCTCGTCAAAGCATATCAGTGTCTCGGTCTGCGAGGCAAATTGTGCGTGCACATTGGACTGCAAAAGCTGGTACAAGTGTTCGTTATCCCGAGCCATAATACGTATTAACAAGTCATAGCGTCCGGACGTCACATTGCAGCTCACCACCTCGGGAATGGCACGCAGTATCTCGATAGCCTCGCGAATCTTGGATGGTTCCATGAGATGGATACCCACAAATGCCGACAACTTGTAGCCCAAAGCCTCGGGATTGACCACACAATCCCAGCGGCGTATTACACCATTGGCCACAAGTCGTTTAATACGTTGATGAATAGCAGCTCCCGAAAGATCGCACACGCGCGCTATTTCTTGAAACGATTCACGAGCATTGGTTGCAAGAAGTCCCAAAATCTTCAAATCCAAATTGTCAAATTGTCTTTCCATGAAAGAAAATATTCTGAAAGTAGTAAAAGGTTTGTGCAAAATGCAGCTGTAACTGATGTGTCGATAATTGTATTGCAAATATCGAAACTTATCCGCAAACCACAAACACCCCTTCGCAGATTTTGCGCAATTCTTTGCATTTACACGCCAAAATAAGCATATTTTAACAACTATCTCTTCCCGTTCCTAATCTACGACGCGACATCGGTGTCAGTTAAAACTTAAAAATCCGAGATAGAGACGACATACCGGACAACGAATGCCAACACCATCACACGACATTCACGAGAAAAAAAATCAGATTTCAGCGAAAATGTTCGTCAAAACCAAAAATGATTTACTAATTTCGCATTGTCATTTGATGGACATACGCGACCATAGTTGCGCCACGATGACTTAACAATTCGTAACCTATAGACTTAAGTATATGATTTTCAACTTTCGCTTAGTTTCGGACGAAGTAGACAACTTCAAGAGAGAAATCGAGATAGACGCCGACGACACCTTCCTCGACCTCCGCAACGCTATTTGCGATGCTGTACAATATGACCGCTCGGAAATGTGCTCATTCTTCTTGTGCGATGACAGCTGGGAAAAAGAAAAAGAAATCACTTTGGAAGACATGGGCACAGACAGCGACGAGGACACCTACCTGATGGACGAATGCATACTCAGCGACTACCTGGACGACGAAGGCCAAAAACTGATGTTCGTATTCGACTACATGACCGACCGCGCCTTCTTCCTACAGCTCAAAAAAATCATAACCGGCAAATCACTCAAAGACCCGGTATGCACCCTGTCTATGGGCAAAGCTCCGGACCAGCACATCGACATGAAACGCTTCGAAGCCGAAATCGATGCTAAAGCAGCAAAGCAGGCATCCCTCGAAGATTTCGGCGAGGACTTCGACGAAGACGGCTACAACGAAGACGAATTCGACCCGGAAGGTTTCTCAGACCTCACCTTTGACGAACATTGACAACACACAAAGGCTCAGCCTTGCAAAGTCCGACAGCTCCACGCTGCCGGACTTTTACTTTTTTTGAATGCTATGTCTCTGTATTTTAACGTATTTTATATGTGTTATACCAACTTTTAGCTTTATCTTTGTCGTATATATGTATGCCAATGTATTATTGCGACTTTAGCAACACGCAAAAGCTTGCAGCTCAAAACATTATCCCATAGATAGCCAATATTCGACGTATAACCGCATCAAACGTTTGCACATGAAAAATTTTACCATTGCCCTATTGACCGCCGCATCTTTGGCCACGACGTGCTACGCCGAGACTGTCACACTTAAAGGCGCCGAGTACCAAATCACGACTCTGCAAGACCGCGAGCTGGGTCCGGGCGTACGCTATACACGAATACGCATACCGGAATATCCTCTCAATGTCAACATCTTGCGCATAGATGCATCAAATCTCTACAACAGCATCGAGACCACTCAAGCCTCTGACAAACTCTATGGTACCGAGGCCCTGGTAAACGCCGCCAAGAGACAAACTTCAACCGGACATGTTGCGCTGGCGGGCGCAAATGCCAACTTTTGGTGCGTAAACGGACAGCCTCCTTTCAGCGACGAACTCGTAGGGTTGACGTATAACGGCAATCTCCGCAATGGCAAGATTATCTCCGAGACAAACATGCACGCCGACCAATGGAACGGCGGATACAAACACACCGGTATCGTGGGCATAACTCCCGAAGGCTCCGTGCACAGCGGCAACTATTTCTCCTGGGCCGGATACATCAACTCGACAGCCACCGGCGAATTGGAAATATACACCGTCAACAAGACCGTCCGCGACAACGAAGTCAACATCTACAACTCATACTACCCCACCAACCGCCCCTTCAAATGCGTGGATACATATACAGACAACGGCACCACGCATTTCAAGATTGTGCCCAAATGCGCCACCGAAGTCTACCTAAATATCGAAGAAGGACAAAAATGGAACGCCGGAGGCAAGGACATAACCTTCACCGTAGCCAAGGTGGTGCAAGATGCCGGAGCAGGCACTTTGGCCAACTACGACCTTGCTATCGTGGGGCGTGGAGACAAGCGCGAGGCTCTCAACCGCCTCAAACCAGGCGACAAAGTCTCCCTACGATACGGATGGTCCGACAAGAACGGCAAACTTATCGAATTTGACAACCTCGTAGGCGGCAACGCCCAGGTGATGAACGCCGGAACACTGACCAAATACAACACATCCGAGACATACAACTCGCAAGTTTACTCTCGCACCGGATACGGCACCGATGACGAAGGCCGTTACCTCTACATCATCGTAATCGACAAAAGCACAGACCCGCGCTACGGCACCTCGGCCGGATGCTCCACCACCGAGATGTGCGCCATAGCACAACACTACGGATGCACATACATGACCAACTTCGATGCCGGCGGAAGCGCCGAAATGCTCGTTGGCAACGCCATAGTCAACAAAACCACTGAGGCTTCGCCCCGCGCCGTAGCCAACGGTATGATAATCTACAGCATCGCGCCCGAAGACAACGAAATTACTCGCCTTGAATTTGCCGACTATAACCTCAAGGCTCCGGTATATGGCACCTACACCCCACGCATCATCGGCTACAACAAATACGATGCCGTGGTAAGCGACGACGTACAGGGCATTGTACTAAGCTGCGACCCCAATGTAGGCACCTGCAACGGCAACGTCTTCTCCGCCGGTGGCATCGGCGTGGTGGCTCCGCTCACCGCATCGCTCGGCAGCATTTCCGTTTCCAAAGACATCACCATCGTAGACACACAGATGGCCCTGCGTATCAAGCCCATACTCATCGACAGCCACCGCGAATATCCCGTTGAGGCTTCGGCCGAAATCGATGGCAATACCTACACCTATAACCCTGCCGGCATCATATGGACAGTGGCCGATCCCTCGGTGGCATTTATCGATGCCAATGGTGTACTCCACGGACTCAAAGACGGCACAACAGACATCACCGCCACCATAGGCCGTTTCAGCGATACAACCCCCGTTACAGTCGAAATAGCCAAAAAACCTTACTACGACTTCTGCTCCTGGGCCGACTGGAAAGCCATGGGCACTGCCGGCATAGTCAACGCCGCCGGAAAGACCGCACTCACCATTTCGGACAATGGCACAATAAACTTCACCTACAAAACCCCGCGCGACCCATACATGTACATCGCTCGCGATATCACCTTTTACAGCCTGCCGGACGAAATATCCTTTGATTTCACATCCTCTATACCGGTGTCAAAGGTCGTCGTAGACGCACGCACACGGCTTCACTCGCGCACAAACAACATCAGCATCACGGCAAAAGACTCCGAGTCCTTCGCCGCCGAAAAAACCCACCACGTAACATTGCCATGGGATGCCATAGGCGACAAAGACGACCTAATTACCTACCCGGTATCGATGCACCAAATCCGCTTCGTATTTGTCAAGGACGCAGCCAATAAAGGCGACCAAACAGTACAAGTATCTGACGTCAAAGCAACATACAAATACTACGACGGCATAGCCGATGTCGCGACTACCAATGCCGCAACTCTATCCGTATGGCCCAACCCGGTAAGCGGCACCACCTTTACAGTACGAGCCAACGCCCCGATGGCATCCGTATCCATATACAGCCTCGGCGGGACACTTGTCAGCAAAACACCGGCCAACGGCGAAAGCGTAATGCAAGTTGCCACACCCGCTACCGCCGGCGTATATATCGTAGCCGCCAAATGCTTAGACGGAGCCAAGATCTGCACCAAACTCATGGCCAAGTAACACCACGGGCAATTGTCCATGCGCCCCCCACTATCGACTTAAACCAAGACTACAGACCGGACAAGGACGAGACAAACTACACATCAAGACAACGCAACAACACAACAGCAAAAAAAACAAAACCATAACACCCTATAACCTTATGAGAAAAAAAATCCTGCTAAGCGCCTTGGCTTTTACAGCCTGCGTATGGACACAAGCACAGATAGCCGAAGTGTCCGCACCGCGCCCACTGCTTAAGGGCACGCAAAGCGAAATGTATTACCCCGTGCTCAGCGCCGACGGCACACAGCTGATGTTCAGCAAAGCCGATTACTCGGACCTGCGCGTCTATGACTACGCCTCCGGAGCCACTAAGGCAGTGAAAGCTACGCGTCCCGAAGCCTTCCGTGCACGTTTCGTAGGCGACAAAGTTTCCACGACCCGACAAACGACAGGCACCACCGTGAGCGTCAAAGGCTCCAAGCTGATTATCACGGTCAACGGCACAACACACGAATACACGCCCGTAGAATGCTACGCCGGATACTGCTGGCCTTCGCTGTCTCCCGACGGCTCCAAAGTAATGTTTGTCGCCGCCGGCAAAGGCATATATATCACCGACCTTAAAGGCTGCATTCTCAGCCAACCGGGTAAATACGAAGCCCCGGTATGGTACGGCAACAACCACATCGTGGCCATGAACGCCAAAGACGACGGACACCAATACATGTCCTCGCAGATTGTACTGCTCAGCGCCGACGGAAAACAGGTGCAAGACCTTACCAAGCCCGAATCAATGAGCATGAACCCGGCCGCAGCAATCAGCGCCAATCGCGTGGTCTACAACACTATCGACGGACGCCTCTACGAAATGACTGTGACCCTCAAGTGATACATACCATTACACACACCCCAAAACAATTTTAGCGTATTATGAAATACTCCAAAATATTTGCTGCCGCTCTGGTGTCGATGGTATCTATGGGCACCCTCTTTGCCGCACCGGCTTCGGCACAAAACACCAAGAAAATAAAAGTATACATCAATCCCGGACACGGCGGACACGACCCCGATGACCGAAACGTAGTCATCGCTCCATACACACAAGGCGACCCGGAAGGATACTGGGAATCAAACTCTAACCTCGAAAAAGGCCTTGCGCTGCGCGACATGCTGCTCGAAAAAGGCTATGACGTGGAAATATCGCGCGTCACCAACACCTCGGCCGACGACCTGGGCCTGTCCACAATCGTCAATCTGAGTAACAACAGCGGCGCAGATATCTTCTTCTCGATACACTCCAACGCCACCGGCACCGAAGCGCGCCGCAACTTCCCGCTGATGCTGTACCGCGGATACGACAACGAACCGGTAATCCCGAACTCGGACGTCATTGCCAAGATTCTAAACAAGTATCTACTACAGAACAAAGCTACATACTGGACCAGCACCAATATCAACTGTCGCGGCGACTTCAGCTTCTATCCCACATGGCACGGCGCCGGACTGGGCGTATTGCGCGGAAATACACGCGTGAGTATGCTCTCCGAAGGATCATTCCATGATTATATCCCCGAGACTTACCGTCTGATGAACAAGGACTTCTGCTGGATGGAAGCATGGCATTTCCGCAAAGCCATCGATGAGTACTTCAACCAGCCGGGTGTAGACTTCGGAGTGGTGGCCGGACGACTCAACGACAACCGAACACCTCGCGACGGCAGCTATCTGAAATTCGGCGACGACTGGTACGCCACAATCCAGGGCGCAAAGGTCGAACTGATTGACGCAGAGGGCAAAGTCGTGGACACATACACCACCGAGACAAAGCACATCAACGGCTTCTATCTTTTCCGCAAAGTCACCCCGGGACACTACACCGTCAAGGCCTCCTGCGACACCCATTATCCCATAAGCACCGAAATCGATGTCGTAGCTGACGAAATCACCTACGCAAACATGCAAATGGGCAAAATACGCAATACACCGCCCGAAGTAGTGGCATATTCGCCCATGTGGAAAGACGGCGACGAACCGGTGCTGTGCAACTGCCCCGTCATTATCGATTTCAATTGGGACATGGACACCGAGAGCGCCGAAAAAGCCTTCAGCATCTCGCCCGCCACGGCCGGAACATTCTCTTGGGAAGACATCAACCACCGTCTGGTATTCACCCCATCAGAACCTTACAAAACCAATACGAAATACACCGTCACCATATCAACCGAAGCCAAGCACCCGGACAATATGAATATGGAAAATCCCTTCACGTTCTCGTTTATGACTACCAACTTCAATTATATGAAGATACTCGGGCAGTTCCCCAAACAGGACGAAAAGGTACACTATTCAAATGCCGCCATCGAATTTCGCTTTGACCTGATACCCAATGTAGCACCCATCCTCAAGCAAATCACATGCACAGACAGCAAGGGCAACAACGTCAGCTTCAACAAGCGCAAAATGACAAACTCGAAGGCCGGCGCCACATACGGATTCTTCCGAATACCATTCCTCAAGGACCTCACCGTTGGCGAAACATACAACCTGACACTTGCACGCGAATTTGCAGACAAGAACGGCATTACCCTCCAAGAACCGGTCAATGTAACATTTACAGCCGTAGATGCCGCCGAAAACACTGCAGGACAAGGCATTATAGACAACATGGAGACACCCGCCGATTACAGTATGGCCGAAGTGGGCAGCCTTAATCTCGAGAGCCAAAGCGTAACCGCAGCCGCCCATCCGCTCGTAGGCAAAGCCGTAGACTTCACCTACAAGTTTAAAGATACCGAAGGAGGCGAAATTCTGTGGGAACGTGCCGAAAGCGCACCCCAAGTCCTCAAGGCCGGCGAAAAAGTAGGCGTACATATCAGTGGCGACCTCACCGCAAACAAAGTTTACCTCGAGTTGACATCCGATGTATCGACCACCTACACATATGTCTGCGATATGGACTTCCTGGGCTGGCGTTACTTCGAAATCCCGGTAACGGTAGAAGCTGATGCTCAGCTCACCGGCATCAAGCTTGTACAAAATCCCTCACAAATGAGCGCCGCAGGCACCTTCGCCGTAGACGACATCAAATACATTGGCAGCGGCGCAGTCGAAGACATAGAATGCACCTCGCTGATCGTACACCCCAATCCGGCAAGCGAATACCTCGTAGCCAATGCCGACTTCCTCATCACAGGAATACGACTGGTCACCGCCTCCGGCATCACAGTGGCACAGACCGAAGGAAATGTGCTCAATGTCAGCGAAATTGCAGACGGAGCATACTTCGCCATCATCAGCAACGGCGCAGGCCAATACACACGCAAAGTTCTGATAAAGCACTGATACATATTTCCATCAACAGGTAAAATCTAAGAACTTTAAGGGCTTTGATGCCCTTAAAGTTCTTAGAAGCTATATAAGGGAAAACATCCTCACGACAACACACATTTACACACACTTCCAAACACTTCATTGATGAAGAGACACATCCTACTAGCCGCAGCAATACTTGGCGTCGCCGTCTCCGCTGCCGCCATCACCATCTCGGCGCCTCAAAAAATCGAAGCCCCCGAAGGGTCGCACCACCCCGTCCTAAGCCCCGACGGAAAGACCTTGCTATTCAGCACCCAAGACCATACCGGGCTGAAAGCAATGGACCTGACCACAGGCGGTATTGCCACCATCGACACCGATGCCGCCGCCGGTTTCGCCCCAATATTCAACGCCGATGGCACCAAAGTATTCTATCGCACCGCCATGCTCGTCGATGGATTACTATGCCACGATGTGCGTAGCTACGACATAGCCAAAGACGCCAAACCCGTCAAGCTGCAATCATACAGCCGCAAAACGCCCTCCAATCTTAACACCGTCAGCGCAAATGACAACTACGCCTTTGCAGACTACCGCGACATCTTAGTCTGCCATAACGGCGTCACAACCAAAATCACGCCCTTGTCCGATGCACACTCTTACTTGTGGGCTTCGCTATCGCCCGACGGCACACATCTGCTGTTCTGCGAACCTTTCGAAGGCGTATTCGTAGCCAATGCCGATGGCACACAACCGCAGCGTATAGCATCAAAAGGCGATTTCCCCGCATGGCTCTCCAACAATATGGTAGCTTACGTAGTCACCCATGATGACGGATACGTGGTACTTGACAGCAAATTACGCGTAGTCAATATCGTCTCCGGCCAAACCACCGATGTCACAAATGCCGACACCCTCGTGGGCGAAGCCGCCGCCGCTGCCGGAAAAATCGTATACTCCGACCTGCAAGGAAACATGTACCTTATCCACGTAAGCGAATGACAACCATACGCACACCACGAACTATGACCATACAAATGAAACGCATAATATTATTGCTGTTGGGAGCGCTCGTTGTCGCTTCCGGAGCATACGCCAAACGTATGTCCGAACTCAAGATTTACATCAACCCCGGACACGGAGGTTACACATCGGACGACCGCCCCATCAGAATTTATCCCTTTGAGCAAAACGACACACTCGGATACTGGGAATCCAAGTCAAACCTATACAAAGGTCTGCACATGTATCACATACTGGACTCCCTGGGTGCAACGCCATACCTGTCGCGCATCAAGAACACTCAAGCTGATGACCGAAGCCTCAGCGGCATCGCCGCCGAAGCCAACTCCCTGGGCGTTGACCTGTTCTTCTCGATACACTCCAACGCCGGCGAGAATGTCAACTACCCGCTGATGCTCTATCGCGAAAGCACCATAGGCACACCGCGATACCCCGAAAATATAACCCTAAGCAAAATCGTGTGGAAAAATCTCCACAGCCGCAAACTGGCCATCTGGACACGCGACACCGAATACGTGGCCGGCGACCTCACATTCTACCAAAACATGTGGCAAGGCGGCTTGGGCGTACTACGCACTCTCTACACAGTGGGACTGCTCTCCGAAGGCTCGATGCACGAACACCGTCCCGAGGCACACCGACTGATGAACGATGACTACAACTGGATTGAAGCATGGCTCTTCGTCAAATCCATCATGGAGTTCTATGACACAGAAGACAAATTCGTCACAGGCAACATCGCCGGTATCATCTACGACGACCACAACCTGCGCGAAAAACTCTATCCCTCCAACTTCACCATGTACGGACGCGACAAAAACGCTCCGGTCAACGGTGCATACGTTCAACTGATTGACGCCCAAGGCAAAACCATCCAAACACGCACAACCGACAATATGTACAACGGCGTGTACGCATTCCGCAACGTCACCCCGGGCACATACACTGTTCGCGTCAGCCGTGACGACTACTACACCGAAGACAAGACAGTCACCGTCGTCGCCAACGACATCGTCTACCAAGACTTCCCGATGGTGCTCAAGCGCGAATATCCGCTCGCGGTCACCAAGTACGCACCCGCTCCGGCAGATGGCGAACTCATCTCCTGCTCTTCATCCATAGACTTCGAATTCAACACCGATGTAGACCAAGAATCCTTCGAGAAAGCCTTCAGCATCACCCCCGAAGTCAAAGGATACTTTGTCTTCAGCGAAAGCTACCACAAAGCATCCTTCGTCCCCGAACTGTCTCTCGAACGCAACACCACATACACGGTCAACGTAGATGCCTCAGCCAAGACCGCTGACAGCCGATATAGCCACCCGCAGATGGAACAGCCCCTGACTTTCACTTTCACTACCAAAAACCGAGACCGCCTCGAAGTCATCGACCAATTCCCGGCTGACGGCGGCACGGTACACTATGCAACACCGACGCTCGAATTCCGTTTTGACAACACCATCAACACCAACGGAGTATACGATGTAATAACCATCACCGACAGCAAAGGCAACGAAGTGGCCGTCAACAAACGCACATCCAAATTCAACCGACTCACCAACGGATACGGCAACGCCATATTCGCCATCACCGGCGACCTCGTCCCGGGCGAAAAATACCACGTCAAACTCTCCGGAACACTCCGAGACACCGAAGCACTGCCTCTGGGCACCGACATTGAGTACGATTTCACAGCCATAGATGCCACTGCCGAAGCCGAACAGACTATCGTCGAAGACTTTGAAACAGCCGCAAACTTCATCGTAGACCCTGAACAGACATCCGGAACAGCCGCTAATCCAACGGCGACACGCTCCACCGCAGTCAAACTCTTCGACAAAGCATCGGGACGCTTCACCTACAAATTTGCCGACAGCCACGGCGGAGCCATTGTCTGGAAATACACCGGCGAACCACACCCCTACAACACCAACGACATCCTGGGCATGTACATCAACGGCGACTTCAACAACCACGAACTTTACGTGGGCGTTGCCTCCGGTACAAACATCAAGTACAAAAAAGTCTGCGACCTCGACTTCATCGGATGGCAATACCGCGAAGTCATCCTCGACAACCTCGAAAAAGACTTCTGCCCCTTCCTGCTCAGCGAAATCAAAGTCGTACAGCAAAAGAGCCCCATCACACAGAACGGAGCCTTCAACCTCGACAACATCTCATTCCGTAAAGGTCCCGGCGGCGTGAATGACATCACTACCGATGCCGAAGCATCCTTTGCCGTGCGCATCGACGGACGCCGCATCCTAATCGCCGATGCGCAAGCCTCGACCACCGCGGACGTATACGCAGTAGATGGCACACTGGTAGCCTCCAAAACCACCGATGCCTACGGCGTCGCCTCCATCGATGTACCTGCCGCCGGCATCTACATCGTCCGCGTCGCTGCCACCGCCACCAAAGTCTCCATCCGCTAACAACCTCGAGGCCAAGCCATACACTAACGCCACCCACCCTGCCGGCAAAGCAGGACACACCCTACGCGGTGCTGTGCCGATTGGCACAGCACCGCGTATTCTATTGACCGGCAATAAGCACATTTTCGGCTGCGGAAGGCGGAAGTATGGCAGATAATGCTTAACTTTGCAAAAAGCCTAAGGGACACCCGAGTGGCCAAATCGAGCAAAAGACAATCTGATTTATCGTGAAAATTATAGCCGAAAGCAGCAGTACACGTACCGAGTGGGCACTTGTCGATGGAGACAAGGTGGTGGAACACGCATTCACTACCGGCATCAATCCGTACTTTCAGACACGCCGCGAAATCTCGCACTCCATACGCCTCGAATTACCCGATGCATTCTTCCGACGCCGCTGGGAACACGTCTATTTCTACGGCGCAGGATGCGCCAATTACGAGAAAAACAAGGTAATGGAATCTTCCTTGGTAGCGCAGTTCAAAACACCGGTGACGATACACAGCGACCTGTTGGGTGCCGCTCGCGGACTGCTGGTGCGCCGGCCCGGCCTGGCCTGCATCCTCGGAACAGGCTCAAACACCTGCTTGTATGACGGCCACGAAATCATCAAGAACGTTCGCCCGCTGGGATTTATACTTGGCGATGAGGGCAGCAATTCATACATGGGCAAACTATTCATTGCCGACTTACTCAAGGAATTGGCGCCACCCGAATTATGCACTGCTTTCTACGAAAAATACCAGACCACAGCCAACGTTCTGCTGGACCAAGTGTACACCAATACACTGCCCAACCGCACACTGGCTCAATATGCGTTCTTCCTGCACGAGCACCTCGACCACAAGTACGTATATGATCTCGTATATCGTTCGCTTATGAAATTCTTTGAACGCAATATATCCCAGTACGACTATCGCAATCATCCTCTGAGTCTTGTAGGCTCGACATGCGTGCTCTACGAAGATATCCTGCGCAAGGTGGCCGCCGATTTCGGCGCCACCATAGACAAGGTTGCTCGCTATTCCATGCCAGGACTGGTACAATACCATTCGACAGAAGAATAAGCGTAATCCGCACACTTTTACTCTCTCCGAAAATACACGACCACCCCAAAAACACGACCGAGAATATGAACAAAGCCATACTTATGGGATACGTGGGCGCAGACCCCAAAATACGCTATGTGGAAACACGCCCCGTGGCATCCTTCAGCATGGCCACCACCGAACGCGGTCGCCGTATGCCGGACGGCTCGCAACTACCCGACCGTACCGAGTGGCACAATATCGTGATGTGGGATGCCAATGCCGAATTTGCCGAGAAATACATCCGCAAAGGATCGCGCCTGCTCATCGAAGGCAAGATACGGACCCGATTTTGGGAGGATCGCAACACCATCAAGCACACCATCACCGAGATATACGTCGACAGCTTCGACCTGCTCAAATGAAACCGTCCGACCCCGACAACATTGCCGAGACCTTGCGTATACGCACATCGGTGCTTGACGGGGCCACCGCCACCATGCTTGCCGAAGCCACTGCCGCGGCACACCTGCCATTGGCCGACCTGTTGTGCCTTGAACATCCAAAGAATGTAGAAGCATTGCACAAAGCCTACCTTGACGCCGGAGCCGACATCATCAGCACTAATACATTCAACGCCAACGCGCTGATACTCGAGAAGTTTTATCACGCTAAAACATCCGAACATGTCGTTGAAAACATCAACCGCGCCGCCGCCTCTATGGCGTGTCAATGCACGCGACACGCCGCCGCACATGATGGACACAGGCGGTACGTCGCCGGAATAGTGGCGCCGATATGTCCCAAGCCGGGCGATAGTGCCGAAGAATGGCTGGATGCCTGCCAAGCACAGATGGCTGCTTTGGCCGAGGGCGGAGTCGATTTACTACTGGCCGAAAGTTGCTACAACATCGCCGGTACGCGCATCGTAGCGCAAGCAGCGGCACGCATCGCACCACATTATAATATATGTACCGCCTTCAGTGCAACGATCAACGACAACGGCACCCTGCCTATGGGCGGCGAACTCGAAGACCTATTGGACGCGGTGGCCGTAGCATCACCTTCAGCAGTCGGCCTCAACTGCTGCAACGGCCCGCAAGGATTTGTCCGATTATTGCGAAAGCTTAAGACGCTGTCCCCCTACCCGACCATAGCCTATCCCGGCGCCGGTCTGCCAGACAGTGCCGGCCGATATCCGGTCAACCCGCAAGACTTCGGACAAATGGCACGCACAATCATTGCCGAAGATCTGGCAAGTGCTATCGGCGGCTGTTGCGGCACCACCCCCGCACATATTGCTGCCGTGGCTCAGGCCGTACATGACAGCGGCAAGTGACAGCCTGTCAGTAGACGCATGTCAGCAGGCCACAGACATTGCAACACTCAATTACGCATTGATTATCAATCAAATAGCACACATACCTCGTTTTGGCACATCATTTGTTTATAAAGTAAGCGTCAAGCGCTTGAAGTTGCATAGCTGACGGCGCAAGACACCGGCCGCCAACGCCGCAAGGCATACAAGGCACGCCGGTAGAGTCAACCGAAAAAAATAAAAAACAAATACAAACAGCTAAAACAGAACAATCATGGGAAAGATTATTGGTATAGACCTCGGCACCACTAATTCGTGTGTAGCCGTTCTCGAAGGCAAAGACCCCGTAGTGATACCTAACAGCGAAGGTCGCAACACAACACCTTCGGTAGTAGCATTCGTCGACGGCGGCGAGCGCAAAGTGGGCGATCCCGCCAAGCGCCAAGCTATCACCAACCCCAAACGCACCATCTACTCCATCAAACGCTTCATGGGTGAAACCTATGATAAAGTGCAGAAAGAGATTGAGCGCGTGCCCTACAAAGTGGTTCGCGGCGACAACAACACGCCTCGAATCGATATAGACGGACGCCAGTATACGCCTCAGGAAATCTCGGCAATGATTCTTCAGAAAATGAAGAAAACCGCCGAAGATTATCTCGGACAGAGCGTCACCGAAGCAGTCATCACCGTACCTGCCTACTTCAACGACAGCCAACGTCAAGCCACCAAGGAAGCCGGCGAAATCGCAGGTCTTACCGTAAAACGTATCGTCAACGAGCCTACCGCCGCAGCACTTGCCTATGGTCTTGACAAAGCCAAGAAAGATCAAAAAATTGCCGTATTCGACCTCGGCGGCGGCACATTCGATATATCCATCCTCGAACTGGGTGACGGCGTATTCGAAGTTAAAGCCACCAATGGCGACACCCACCTGGGCGGCGATGACTTTGACCACGTAATCATCGACTGGTTGGCCGACGAATTCCAGAAAGACGAAGGCGTAGACCTTCGTCAAGATCCTATGGCACTGCAGCGCCTCAAAGAAGCCGCCGAAAAGGCCAAAATCGAGTTGTCCAGCACCACCAGCACCGAAATCAATCTGCCGTACATCATGCCCGTAAACGGAGTGCCCAAACACCTCGTTAAGACACTGACACGTGCCAAATTCGAGCAACTGGCCGACAGCCTCATCAACGCCACCCTCGGCCCCTGCCGTCAAGCACTCCAAGACGCCGGAATGACGGCCAACGACATCGACGAAGTTATTCTCGTAGGTGGTTCGACACGTATACCTGCCGTACAGCAGATTGTCGAAAAGTTCTTCGGCAAGGCTCCCAACAAGGGCGTCAATCCCGATGAAGTCGTAGCCGTAGGCGCTGCCATACAAGGCGGTGTACTCAGCGGCGATGTCAAGGACGTACTGCTGCTCGATGTAGTGCCTCTGAGCGTAGGCCTTGAGACCCTCGGCGGCGTGATGACCAAACTCATCGATGCCAACACCACAATACCTACTCGCAAGAGCCAGGTATTCTCCACCGCTGCCGACAACCAGCCTTCCGTCGAAATCAACGTCCTGCAGGGCGAACGCCCCATGGCCAAAGACGACAAACTCATCGGTAAATTCCACCTCGACGGCATCGCTCCCGCACCTCGCGGCATACCTCAAATCGAAGTTACTTTCGAAATCGATGCCAACGGTATACTCAACGTTACCGCCAAGGACAAAGCCACCGGTAAAGAGCAGAGCATACGTATCGAAGCTTCCAGCGGCCTGACAGACGCCGAAATCCAGCGTATGAAGGACGAAGCTGCCGCCAACGCCGATGCCGATGCCAAAGAGAAGGAACGCATCGACAAACTCAATCAGGCCGATGCCATCATCTTCCAGTCCGAGAAGAGCCTCAGCGACCTCGGTGACAAGATTCCCGCCGACAAGAAGGCTGCTATCGAAAGCGCCCTCACCAAACTGAAAGACGCTCACAAGAGCCAGGACGTAGCCGCCTGTGACACTGCCATCAAGGAAGTCGAAAACGCTTTTCAAGCCGCACAACAGGACATCTACAACGCTCAGGCTCAGGCCCAGCAGGCTCAGCAAGCCCAGGCAAACGCAGGCGCTAATGCCGGCGCCGCCAACAACTCGGGTGACGACCACAACGTCTCCGACGTAGACTTCGAAGAAGTGAAGTAATTGCCGTACACCGCGCGTCAAAAGCGCTAAGTGCAACACACCCTATATCATCACAAGTATCAACCGCATAAGATGATAACAGAAACGGGACGCATAGCAGAAATGTTGTGCGCCCCGTTTTTTGTGTGTTTCACGGAAAAGCAGGCGGAAATATTGGTGACAATTGCACCTTTAGGGTAAGGCCGCAACACAAAATTATCCGTAAATTTGCAGCGATGGAACGAGGAGTCATTGGCGCAGGCAAGCACCAACAATCTCAATGATACGAAAAAACTATAAGCACACAGATACTATGTATATCGAAAAAATAAAGTCTCCGGCTGACTTGAAAAAGCTGGACATCGAAGCGCTCAAAATAGTTGCCGACGAGACACGTCAGGCAGTGTTGAACCGTGTAAGCAAGCACGGCGGACACGTAGGCCCGAACCTCGGATTCGTGGAAGCCACCGTGGCCCTCCACTACGTCTTTGACGCACCCAAAGACAAATTGGTGTTTGACGTCAGCCACCAAAGCTATCCGCACAAAATCCTGACAGGCCGCGCAGCAGGCTTCTTAGGCGACTTAGACGATATGAACGCCATCTCCGGCTACTCGTCACCGGCCGAAAGCCCGATATACGACAACTTTGAAGTGGGACACACCTCGACATCCATCAGCCTGGCCACGGGTCTTCAGAAGGCTCGCGACATCAAAGGCACGGACGAAAACATCATCGCCGTCATCGGCGACGGCTCGCTCTCGGGCGGCGAAGCATTCGAAGGCCTCGACGAAGCCTCCGAGCTGGGCACCGGAATCATTATCGTGGTCAATGACAACGAAATGTCCATAGCCGAAAACCACGGCGGCATCTACAAGAACCTCCGCGCTCTACGCCAAAGCAACGGCCAATGCGAGCACAACTGGTTCAAGGCCTGGGGCTTCGAATATCACTACCTCGAAGAAGGCAACGACATCGCCCGTCTCATCCAAGTCTTCAAGAAAGTCAAAGGCACACAGCGCCCCACAGTGGTACATATCCATACCGAAAAAGGTCTCGGATTTGCGCCCGCTGTGGAGGATAAGGAAACCTGGCACTGGTCTATGCCCTTCAACATCACCGATGGCAGCCTGCTCAATCCCCCCACAGGCGAAAGCTACGACCGACTTTTCAGCGACTGGATGCTGCGCGAGATGAAACGGGACAAAACACTCATAGCCGTAACTGCCGGAACACCGACTGCCGCCGGATTTACCCCGGCCAAGCGCCGCGAAGCCGGAGCACAGCATATCGATATGGGCATAGCCGAGGAACAAGCCGCAGCCATGATTTCAGGTATGGCAAAAGGCGGCCTGCACCCCGTATGGACAGTATACAGCACATTCATCCAGCGCACCTACGACCAAATCGCCCAAGACCTGTGCATCAACTCCAATCCCGCCGTAATCAACGTGGTCGGAGGCGGAACAGCCTCGATGAACGACATCACACACATATGCCTCTTCGACATCCCGATGCTATGCAGTATCCCCAACCTCATATACCTGGCCCCGACAACCTGCGAGGAATATTTTGCCATGCTCCGCTGGGCTATCGATCAGGACCGTAAACCCATAGCCATCCGCGTACCTTCCAACGGCGTAAACCACACCGCCGAGCCCGTGGACACCGAATACAGCTATACACCGCAATACAAAGTTACACGCCAAGGCAGCCTGGTAGCCATCATCGCCGCCGGATCATTCTACCAAAAAGGCGAAAACGTAGCCGATATCCTCGCCGCCAAAGGCATCAACGCCACCCTCATCAACCCCCGCTACCTCAACGCCGTCGATGCCGAGACGCTCGACTCGCTCAAGGCCGAACACCGCCTCATAGTCACCCTCGAAGACGGCTGCAAAGACGGCGGATTCGGCGAACGCATAGCTTCATACTACGGCACCTCGGACATGAAAGTCCTGGTAAGCGGCGTCAAAAAGGACCTGTACGACCGCTACAACCTGCGCCAACTACTCGACGACAACCGTCTGCTCGACGAGCAAATAGTCGATGACATCCTCACCATAATAAAGTAATCAAACAATGTACGTACCTTTGCACACAACGACAGCACCGTACTCGACATTAGGCACAGCCACACCATATACACAGCCATGACCATCGAACATATCGCAATAACCACCGCCGACATCGACCGCCTAAGACGATTCTACAGCACATACTTCGGCATGGAAGCCGAAGCCGAAATCACCGGCTCGACCGGCTCACGCATCACATTCATGTACTCGCCCGACGGAGGTGCACGCATCGAACTGATGCAAAAGCCCCAAACCGCCGACCAGCCGGTCGTTCCACCTCTCGGACAAGCCGATGCCCAATCCGGCGAGCGACCCGCCACCCCACCCTGCGGACAAACCGGTACCCCACCCTGCGGATACGCACACCTCGCATTTGCCGTCGGCAGCGAAGACGCCGTCAGCGCCCTCATCCAACGCCTTGCAGCCGCCGGCGTGACCATCCTCCGTCAGCCGAAGCGCACCCCCTCCGGCACCCTCCTCGCCACCATCGCCGATCCCGACGGCAACTCCCTCGAAATCGTCCCCTAAACCACCATCTCCCCGACCGAGCGGCTTGGCCTTATTCATAACTATTTGATTTACAGACTATTTTTACAGATTTTGAGGACAAGAACAACCCGCCACTTGACGAATTATTCGTGTATTTATTTTACTGAATTTCAAGTTTTTGTCGCCACTCGCCGCATTATCCAATTTCCGCAAATTTGAAGCCGTTAGACTCCGCATGATTCAGTGCCGCACCTCAATCAAAAATGCTTTTTCCGAAAATTACATGTTTTTTTGAAAAATCGTGGAGCTCTACACATTCATATTTTCAGGAATTTGCCAATCCGAATTTCGGCAATCGAGGGTGGATATTTTTTGGCGAACAAAAAAACTTTTGCTACCTTTGTGGGCGAAAAGATAGCACACAAATGATTGTAACTGACATACGATATTACTATTATTGCCGTTATGGCCGATTTTACGGACACAACGATGCGGGATATCGTGTGTAAACAATCACAGCGTTTACTATTCGCCGAGCCGGCCAAGGCTCATTTTTGAGGTAAGACAACCACGACATCCCGCACGCCGCAAAGCATGCGGGATGTTTTTTTCAAGAACAATTTTTAGATACATAACCGACAAAACGATTCGGCACATGGCCGACCCACAACGTAAATAATGACACAACACACCGGCATAGAGACAAACATCAGCGACACGATGCCGCTTCGCGTAGCCATACAGGGCATCGCCGGATGCTTCCATGACGCGGCCATGCGCCGATATTTTATCAATTCACAGCGGCCGGTTGTTCCCGTTGAATACGAGAGCTTCGAGCAGGTGGTGCACTCCGTCACCGAGGGCCAAGCCGAATATGGCGCTATGGCCATAGAAAACACCATTGCCGGACCACTGCTGCCTAACAACGAATTGCTGCGCACCAACGCGGTACACATCGTGGGCGAACACAAAATGCGCATCAGCCACGCGCTGCTGGCTCTGCCCGGCGACCGACTTGAGGACATCAACGAGGTGCGCTCTCACCCCATGGCCATCATGCAGTGCGACCGCTTTCTCAAGGCGCACCCCCAATGGCGCGTAACCGAGGTATTCGACACAGCCGGAGCGGCACGCGACCTCTTCGAAGACTATTCAGACGACCGGCACTTGGCCGCCATAAGCCCCGTCAGCGCCGCATTGAACTACGGTCTGAAGGTGCTTGCCGATGGCATCGAGACAAACAAGCACAACTACACACGATTTTTGATTGTAGCTCCCGGCGCCGAGGCCGAGGCTGCCGCCGATGCCGACAAGGCGTCAATAGTCTTCTCGCTACCGCACACCGAGGGGTCATTGTCCAAGGTGCTGACCGTGCTGGCACTATACGATATGAACATGACCCGTATCCAGTCGATGCCAGTCATCGGACGCGAATGGGAGTACCGCTTCTACATAGATTTGACATTCAAAGACATACAGCGTTGCCGACAGGCACTTGACGCCGCTCGTCCGCTGATGAGCGACCTCAAGGTTTTGGGCTTATACAAAGACGCCCCGACGCCCGAAATATAAACCGCAACACAAATCATGAACGACATAGACATACACCCGGCAGACCGCGTAGCCTCCGTGCGCGAGTACTATCTGCAACGTAAGATGCGCGAAGTGGCCCAACTCAACGCCGCCGGCGCCGACATCATATCCTTAGGTATCGGAGGCCCGGATATGCCACCGCCACAAGCGGCCATAGACACACTATGTTCCCAAGCACGACGCCCCGACACACACGGATACCAATTAGCCTCGGGACTGCCAGAGATGCGCCGCGCTTTTGCACGCTGGTACGGCCAACGTTTCGGCGTCACCCTCGATGCAGATAGCGAAATTATGCCGCTGATAGGCTCTAAGGAGGGCATTATGCACATCTCACTGACATTTCTTAACCCCGGCGATGGCGTACTGCTGCCCAACCCGGGATACCCGACATACACGTCCGTCAGCCGCCTCGTAGGCGCCGACATCCGCTACTACGACCTGCTCGAAGACCGCGGATGGGCCCCGGACTTCGATGCGCTGGAACATGCCGACCTGTCCGGCATCAAAATCATGTGGACCAACTATCCGAATATGCCCACCGGCGCCCCGGCATCACGCGAATTATTCGAGCGCCTCGTAGACTTCGGACGGCGACACAACATCTTAATCATCAACGACAACCCCTACAGCTTCATACTCAACGACAATCCGCTGAGCATCCTCTCCGTGCCCGGTGCCAAGGACATCGCCATCGAAATGAACTCGCTGTCCAAGAGCCACAATATGGCCGGATGGCGTATGGGAATGCTCGCCGCCAAAGCCGAATATGTCGCATGGATACGCCGCGTCAAGAGCAACGTCGACTCCGGACAATTTGCCCCGATGATGTCGGCCGTGACGGATGCCCTCGCAGTCGGCGATGAATGGTACGCCCAACTCAACGCCATCTACGCCGAACGCCGCGCCATCGTCGATAGGATAGCCACAGCACTGGGCTGCACCTTCGACCCGGCACAGCGCGGAATGTTCGTATGGGCGCGCATCCCCGAGGCCGAACCTTCGGCTGAGGCTATGGCCGACCGCATACTCGACCAAGCACGCGTATTCATCACCCCGGGCAGCATCTTCGGCTCAAACGGCGACCGATACATTCGCCTGTCGCTGTGCGCCAAGCCGCATAACCTGCAACGCGCCCTCGACCGCATCCAACAATTATCCAACAGCTAAAACCGCCAATATGAAAGATATACAACCCTTAGGAATCGAAGGAACCACCGGACCCGGCCCGGTCATCATCGCCGGCCCGTGCAGCGCCGAGACACGGCAGCAAGTACTGGACACGGCACGCCGCCTCGCCGCACAAGGCGTACACATATTCCGCGCCGGCATCTGGAAGCCGCGCACACGCCCCGGAGGCTTCGAAGGCATAGGCGCCGACGGCCTCCAATGGCTCAAGGAAGTACGCCAAACCACCGGAATGGCAGTAGCCACCGAAGTGGCCAATCGCGAACACGTCCGCCAGGCCCTCGATGCCGGGCTTGATATGCTGTGGATAGGCGCTCGCACCACAGCCAACCCATTCGCAATGCAGGAAATCGCCGACGCACTCTCCGAAGCCGGCGCCGACATCCCCGTACTGGTCAAGAATCCAGTCAACCCCGACCTGGAACTATGGATAGGCGCCCTACAACGCCTATACAACGCCGGAATACACCGCCTGGGTGCAATACACCGCGGATTCAGCGCCTACGGCCCGCACCTATACCGCAACCTTCCCCAGTGGCACATACCCATCGAGCTGCGCCGCCGATACCCGGCACTGCCAATCATCTGCGACCCCAGCCACATGGGAGGCAAACGCGAACTGGTGGCACCGCTGTCACAAGAAGCCCTCGATATGGGATTTGACGGCGTAATCATCGAAAGCCACTGCAACCCCGACGACGCGCTCTCGGACAAAGCCCAGCAAATCGAGCCGGAAGTCCTCGGCTTCATCCTCGACACTCTCACCATCCGCCGACAGAAACAATCCACCGAAAACCTGCGCCTGCTGCGCCACGAAATCGACCGACTGGACAACGACCTACTCGAAGTCCTGGCCCGCCGTATGCGCGTATGCCGCGACATCGGCATGTACAAAAAGGAACACAGTATGCCCGTACTGCAAACCGGACGCTTCGATGACATCATGCACTCGCGCGTGGCCACAGCCGTCGAAATGGGCATGAGCGCCGACTTTATGCGCACCGTACTCGCCGCAATACACGAAGAATCCGTCCGACAGCAAATCGAAATCCTCAATCGCCGCTAAAATTCACAGCGGATTACAAAGGATTACAAACACCCCACCACAAAACGACACACCTACAACAATGAAAATACTGATACTCGGCGCAGGCAAGATGGGCTCCTTCTTCTGCGACCTGCTGTCCTTCGAGCACGAAGTCGCCGTATACGATACCGACCCGCAACGCCTGCGCTTCACCTTCAACTGCCAACGCTTCAGCGACCTCGAAGAAATACGCGACTTCGAGCCGCAACTCGTCATCAACGCCGTTACCGTCAAATACACCATCGACGCCTTCCGTCAAGTAATGTCCCTGCTGCCGCCGGCGTGCATACTCAGCGACATAGCATCTGTCAAAACCGGCCTGCCCGAATTTTATGCCACTTGCGGACACCCCTTTGCCTCCACCCACCCCATGTTCGGCCCCACATTCGCACGACTGGACAACCTCGGCGACGAAAACGCCATCATCATCGCCGAAAGCGACCACCTCGCCAAAGTCTTCTTCCGCGACATCTACAGCCGCCTACACCTCCATATCGAAGAATACACCTTTGCCGAGCACGACACCACCATCGCCTACTCGCTGTCCATACCCTTTGCCTCCACCCTGGTCTTCGGCGCCGTCATGAAACACCAAGACGCCCCCGGCACCACATTCAAGCGGCACATGGCCATAGCTCGCGGTCTGATGAGCGAAGACGACTACCTACTCACCGAAATCCTCTTCAACCCCCACACCCCCGAGCAGTTACGCGCCATCCGCGCCAAGCTCGCCGAACTCTCCGCCATCGTCGAGTCCGGCGATGCCGCCGCCCTCCGCAACTTCCTCGACCAAGTCCGCGAAAACATCGCCTGACCCACACACTCTCCGCACATTTTCAGACCTCATATACCTGCGCACTATGCACATCACCTTACGATGGCAAACTTGCGAACCATCAATATCATAGAGCGCACGCCTGTAAGCCCTCAGCTATAAACGCCTCAAAATGTGTCTACAATTGCCATATCGCCCGGCTACACACAACGGCAACTTATAGGATTAAGAGAAAACGGCAAAGAGCACATTGCACGTATATTCGTCAGCGCCAAAGCGATGAACAGCGGCATGACAGCCAAGTAAAGACATGGCACCGCATCCGGCGACCATAATTTTCCCAATAATATGCTTTGTACCGAGCATGAGGAACGAAGCTCCTCATGCGCCGGTGCATCTCATTCTCAGATAAACAACGGATTTAAATCATTTCAAACGTTATAAGCGCAGCATCAAGAAACGTCTATTCCGTGCAGCGATTTCACAAGATTACCTTCGTAAAATCCTTGCCTCGGCCATAATTTGATGCGGTTGCCCTGTAAAATAGCTTAATTCATAATGATTATCGCAATTTTTAATGTATATTTGCAGCAAAATTCGGCGGATTTATGAAACTAAACAAGATAAAAGATATCTTAGATAGCAAGGGAATTTCACAAACTTGGCTGGCAGAATATTTGGAAAAGAGCTTTTATACGGTCAATTGTTATGCTCGGAATAAATACCAACCCGATTTAGAGACGCTTCTTTAAATCTCAAAGATTTTAGAAGTTGACCTCAAGGATTTGATTACGAACGTGAACGAAAGCGTGTGAAGGACTCGTAGTTTTCTGTTTTACGAAATTATGTTGTAGAACTTCCGATAATAAAATTTATCGTCACCACGGAATATAACAGAAGAAGCTAAGGCAGACTTCTTCAACTTACACTCTTTAACGAGTTTCTGCTTCTCTGCCTTTATTTGTTCAAGTAGCTCTTGTGCTGTACCTTCTTCCGCTATTTGTGGGACGAGCTTTCCTTGAATAGCCTCTTGGAGGATGCTTTTACGAATAGTATTGGAAAGTTCTTCGTTTAATTTATTGAGCTTATCCTGTGCTTTTCCATATCCATCTATATATGGCATCAACTTATTTGTCTTTGTTTCAATACGGAACTGCTCAGAAAGAGGAGGAAGTGGAACTAACAGAGATATCATAGTTTCCATACTTACACGTGGCATTTTTACACCAAATGTAACAGAGTTGATATAGTCATCTACATATGGTGATTTCAAAAAGCTAACAATATAATCTTTGCATATATTGCCATAGCAAGTGAAAGGTATGATTTCGGGAGTGCAAATACCTCCTTCGGGTGCAACGAGTATCTTTAATAAATATGGACGTAGTTTGCTGTATAAAATGTCACCACGGTTGAAAATGGTCTTGTCACCAATGGCTTTTCGCTCACCAACGGTCTTAATATTCAGCAATCTTCCGCCTTTTTCTATATCTTCCAAATCCAATCCCCATAATTGGGAATCGGCATTCGATGCATTGATTTTTTTCTTTGTTTGGGCATAAGTTGAAATCTCTCCCAATCTGCACCATTCCCACCCCTGCGGTATCTCAAATGGTATCTCCTCGTCAATACATTTCACCTCCCCAGTGGCGAGCAACTTCTCATAATAGGAATTAAAAGCAGGATGAGTGTCCATATATTATTAGAGACAATACTAATCAAAACTAAACATAATAATATGGATATACATTCTTTTGAAAATACTCTCCGTAACGGGAATATGGCGGAGAATACAATTAGAGCATACATCTATGCTCTGCGCGAATTTATCTCGCGACAAAAGGAGCTAACCAAGCGGGATCTCCTTATATACAAAACATACCTGATTGAGTCCTACAAGCCGAAAACTGTTAACCTCCGCATTCAGGCCATAAACAAATACCTCGATTTCGCCAACAAATCAAAGTGGCGGCTTAAATCTGTAAAAGTACAACAGCGCAGCTACTTGGAAAATGTAATAAGCAATGCCGACTATATTTTCCTTAAACGAAAACTCAAACAAGAAGAAAATCTTATGTGGTACTTCGTAGTACGCTTCCTTGCAGCAACCGGCGCTCGTATTAGTGAGTTAATCAAAATCAAGGTAGAGCACGTTACCCTCGGGTACTTCGACATCTACACTAAGGGAGGAAAAATCCGACGCATCTACATTCCAAAGAAACTACGAGAAGAGACCACAGAATGGCTTTCAAAAGATAAACGCACAACCGGCTACCTGTTTCTTAATCGATTCGGTGAGAGAATCACCACAAGAGGAATATCGCAGCAATTAAAGAACTATGCTGTGCGGTATGGGCTTAATGAAAAAGTGGTTTATCCTCATTCGTTCCGCCACCGCTTCGCCAAAAACTTTCTGGAGAAATTCAACGATATATCTTTGCTTGCCGACCTTATGGGGCATGAAAGCATCGAAACTACCCGGATATACCTGCGTAGAACATCTACTGAACAACAAGAAATTGTTGACAAGGTGATAACATGGTAGAAAATACGGTTTACCACCATGCCTCGCAATCAAGTCTAATGTATTGGTCGATACCTTGATTTTTTGCGGCACGGCATGTCGGCGGCTATTGCGTGGCACGCGAAAAAAGTGTAAATTTGCAGTTTAGAATGTCGGACGCCGTGATATACGGAGATGTCCGACCGCACTTATACGACCTCATAGGACTATCATGGCAGAAGATATAGACGACAAAAAGGCTACAGACACAAGCGGTAAGCCCGACTTGGCGGAGGGCAAGCCGGAGACCGCAGCAAGTATGCCGGACGGTGCGGACTTGTTCGCACCGGAGACGGGCGAAGCGCCCGAGGCAGCGGATTATGACGAGGGTAAGATTCGGACTCTCAGCTGGAATGCGCATATACGTATGCGCCCCGGTATGTATATCGGCAAACTGGGCGACGGCACCGCTTCGGACGACGGCATCTACGTGCTGCTCAAGGAGGTGGTGGACAACTCGGTGGACGAGTTCCGCATGAACTTTGGCAAGCAGATATTCATCGACGTCACCGAGACAACGGCCACGATACGCGACTTCGGCCGCGGCATCCCCCTGGGCTCGGTCATCGATGTGTCCAATAAGATGAACACCGGCGGCAAGTACGACAGCGAGGTCTTCAAGAAGTCCGTGGGTATGAACGGCGTAGGTCTGAAGGCCGTCAATGCGCTATCCTCATCGTATATCATCCGCAGTATCCGCGACGGCAAGTCCCAGAGCGCCACATTCTGCCGTGGCGAATTGGTGGAGTCGTCGCCGTTGGAGGATACCGACGAGCCCAACGGCACCGAAGTCACCTTCACCCCCGACTCGCAACTATTCCGCAATTACGCTTTCCATGAGGAGTTTATCATCCCCATGGTCAAGAATTATACCTACCTGAATACAGGATTGGCCGTAGTGTTCAACGGCCGACGTTACAGCAGCCGCAACGGCCTGCTGGACCTGCTGCGCGACAATATGTCCAAAGACCCGCTGTATCCGCCAATACACCTCAAAGGCTTTGACATCGAAGTCGTCATCACCCACGCCAATCAGTACGGCGAGGAGTATTACTCCTTTGTCAATGGGCAGCATACCACCCAGGGCGGCACACATCTGACAGCGTTCAAGGAGGCCGTATCGCGCACCATTAAGGAATATTTCGGCAAAAATTTCGAATACTCGGACATACGCACCGGACTTGTCGCCGCCGTGGCCATCAACGTCCAAGAGCCGCAATTCGAGTCGCAGACCAAGGTCAAACTTGGATCAAAAGACATCAAAGAAGGCGGACCGACGGTGGCCAAATTCGTAGGCGACTTTATCAAGCGCGAATTGGACAACTACCTGCACCGCAACCTTGACGTAGCCGATGTCATCCTGCACAAGGTACAGGAAAGCGAGCGCGACCGCAAGGCAATGTCCGGCATCACACGCAAGGCACGCGAAAAAGCAAAAAAAATTAACTTGCACAACGAGAAGTTGTTGGACTGCACGGTGCATTACAGCGACACGCGCGGCGATGCCGAACTGAAGGCCGCCACCTCGATATTTATCACCGAGGGCGACAGTGCCGCCGGCTCCATCACCAAGATACGTAACGTCAAGACTCAGGCCGTGTTCTCGTTGCGAGGCAAGCCGCAGAACACCTACGGGTTGACACAAAAGGTTGTGTACGAAAACGATGAGTTCAACCTGCTGCAAGCCGCGCTCAACATCGAGGACGGCATAGACGGACTTCGCTACAACAACGTCATCATAGCCACCGATGCCGATGTCGACGGAATGCACATACGTCTGCTACTCATAACATTCTTCCTGCAATTCTTCCCAGACCTTATACGCCGGGGGCACCTCTACGTATTGCAGACACCGCTGTTCCGCGTACGCGACAAAAACAAGATACGTCGCGGCGCACGTGGCAAAGGCGCCAAAAAAGACGACAAAACAGATGGCACGCCCGACACAATATACTGCTACAGCGACCAAGAGCGCATCGATGCCATCGAGCACTTCGGGGCAGCGGCCGAAATCACACGATTCAAAGGCCTCGGCGAGATTTCGCCGGAAGAGTTTCGCGGATTTATCGGCCCGGACATGCGCGTCGACCGCGTGACTATGCGCAAGGAAGACCGCGTAGCCGAGCTCCTGGACTTCTACATGGGCAAGAATACTATGGAGCGTCAGGGATTTATCATAGACAACCTTGTAATAGAAGACGATGCAGAAATCTCCTGAGACCATACAACAGGCCGAACCGCCCAAGCGCATTGCGCTTATGGCCGGATCTTTTGATCCGTTCACAATAGGGCACGCCTCCATAGTCGAGCGCGGCCTGGCACTCTTTGACGAAGTGGTGGTGGCCGTGGGGCAGCACCCGGACAAGCCGCATACAGACGCCGGCGAACGCGCCGATGCAATAGCCGCCATTTACAGCGACCAACCTCGCGTACGCGTCATCGTGTCACGTCAATTGACAGCCGACACCGCTCGCGAAGTGGGCGCCCGCTTCCTGCTGCGCGGCGTACGCAGCGTACGCGACTTCGAGTACGAACGCGATATGGCCGACGTCAACCGCGAACTCGGCGAAGGACTCGAGACGGTGCTGCTCACCGCCCTGCCCCACCTGTCGGCGGTATCCTCCTCCGTAGTGCGCGACATCGCATCCTACGGCAAAGACGTCAGCCAATACCTGCCCCAACCATCGTCCGCTCAGTCAACGTCGGCTACAGACAACGGCATCAGATAGGACACAGAAAACAAGACAAAACAAGACAACACAACACTATGAAAAAGATACTTTTGGCTTTGGCCGTCGCGGCACTTATTACTCCGGCCGCACTCCTTTCCGGCGGCCAGACACGCCTCCTCACCCCGGCACAAAAACTGCAATACGCCGAGGCCATCATCGAGAACTATTACGTGGACACCGTCGCTTCGGACACGCTTGTCTCGGAAGCAATACGCGCAATGCTGCACACTCTTGACCCTCATTCCGAGTACAGCACTCCCGAAGAAACCAAAGAATTGACCCAACCCCTCGAAGGTCATTTCTCGGGCATAGGCGTGCAATTCAACATCCTGCGCGACACCGTGTGCGTGGTACAGACCACTGCCGCCGGACCTTCCGAGAAAGTGGGCATACTGCCGGGCGACCGAATCATCTACGTCAACGACACCATATTCACCCATCCCAAAATGGACAACAGCGAAGTGCGTGCACGTCTTCGCGGCCCCAAAGGGTCGGTGGTAAACATCAAAGTGAAGCGCGGCACATCACCCGAGCTCATAGACTTCCGCATCGTACGCGACGATATCCCCGTGTACAGTGTCGATGCTGCATATATGGTTACGCCCGATGTGGGATACATCCGCGTGATACGCTTTGCCGAGGAGACACCCAAGGAAGTCGAAAAAGCCATCTCCGGTCTCAAGAAAAAAGGCATGGAGAACCTCATCCTTGACCTCGAAGACAACGGCGGAGGCTTTCTCGGCGCTGCCTACGGACTTGCATCACAGTTCCTCAAACCGGGCCAAATGGTGGTATATACCCAAGGCGACAAGATGCCGCCGCAATACTTGCGCGTCCAGAACCGCGGCCTCAGCGGAATGCTCATCGGAGCGCCCAAAGCGGCCGACATTGACCGCCTCGTCATTATGGTCAACCAATACTCGGCATCAGCCTCCGAGATTGTTTCCGGAGCAATACAGGACAATGACCGCGGCCTCATAGTGGGACGCCGCACCTTTGGCAAAGGCCTGGTACAGCGTCCGTTCCCATTCCCGGACGGTTCGATGATACGCTTGACCACCTCGCGCTACTACACCCCCTCGGGGCGACTAATCCAAAAGCCATACAAGCGCGGCGAGAGCGAGGCCTATCGTCTGGACATGCTCACGCGATATACCTCCGGTGAGCTTTTCAGCGCCGACTTGATACACTTTGACGAAAGCCTCAAGACCAAGACCTTAGTCAACGGACGCACCGTCTACGGAGGCGGCGGCATTATGCCCGATGTCTTTGTGCCCGTGGACACGTCGTTGTATTCGACATACTACCGCGACTTGGTGGCACGCGGAACCCTCAATCGTACCGTCACAGACTATATCGACGCCCACCGCGCCGACATTCGCCGCCAATATGCGGACGAAGACGCCTACTATGCCGGCTTCGAAGTGCCCCGAGAGCTGATAGATTCCTTGGTGGCCGGAGGCGAGCGCGACAGCATCACTTATGACGAAAAGGGGCTGGAAACCTCGCGCCCCATGATTGAAGGCATCATACGCGGCCTCATAGCCCGCGACATCTACACCAACGGATGCTATATGCGCGCCGTCAATCGCCTCAACCCCGTATTCCGCCGCGCACTCGAAGTAATTACGAACGAGGAAGAATACAACAAGTACCTCGGAGTGAAGCCCTAACCCCTCAAAAACGGTCCAACTTAACACATACTACACAATGATAGACACTAAAAGTATCCTTAGCGCAATGGCCGCGCTTCTGATAAGCACCGCTATCGCCCCAGTAGCCATAGCTGCTGACGAGCCGGAAAAACCTTGGACATACGTCGATGCCCAAAACCTGCGCATCATCAACCATGCCTTTGCCGGCGAAACCGAGCGCACTTACGCCCGACTGCCGCGCTATGTCAAAGACAGCATCCCCGAAGGTCGCGAGCTATGGGATCGCCAGCAATGCTCGTCGGGCATAGGCGTGCGTTTTGCCACCAATAGCACACGCATAGGATGCAAATACACCTTGTACTGGGATACACACATGATACACATGGCCGACACCGGGCTGAAAGGCACCGACCTGTACATCCTCGAAGGAGACAGTGTGTGGCGCCATGTCAACACCAACCGCCCCTACGTCAAGAAAGACGAAAACGGCAATAAGACCAAACTGGTCGAATCGACATACGTCTCCAACCTCGACGGCAAGATGCACGAGTATGTCATATATTTCCCCCTGTATGACGGCATCGAGGACTTCTCGGTCAAGGTAGACAGCGGAGCCGTTATCACCAAGGGCAGTCCGGAAGTAATTAATGCCAATCGACGCATCGTCGCTTACGGCACCAGCATCCTGCAAGGCGGCTGCGCCTCACGTACAGGCATGGCCGCGACCAATATCATCGGCCGCGAACTAAACTGTGAAGTCGTCAACCTCGGCTTCTCCGGCGAAGGCAAACAGGACACCTACGTTGCCCGTGCCATGGCTACAATCCCCGATGTGGACGTCTTCCTGCTGGATCCCGTGCCCAACTGCACCGAAATGATGTGCGACACGCTCACCTACAACTTCGTGAAAACACTGCGCGCACTGCGTCCCGATGTGCCCATAGTCATGCTCGAAGGCCCGATATACCCTTACGCACGTTATGACAGCTTCTTCGGCAAATACCTGCCCAAGAAGAACAACGCATTCCGCCGCAACTACGAGCGACTGAAAGCCGAGAACCCGAACAACCTGTATTACGTCACCTCCGAAGGCCTTGACGGTCCGGAAGACGATGGAACCGTCGACGGTATACACCTGACCGACCTCGGTTTTTTGCATTACGCAAACAAAATGATTCCGATATTGCGCCCACTGTTGGACGCCCATTCCAAGTGCAGTAAATAAGCACACAACCACAAGGAGGGATGCGGTGGTGCCGCATCCCTCCTCTATTATAACAGCTTTTGCTATGGAGTTCGAGAAAAAAATAGAAGGCTACATCCGACGACACTCGCTGCTTACGCCGGGCGATTGCGTAGTTGTGGGACTGAGCGGCGGTGCCGATTCGGTGGCGCTGCTGGCAGTTCTTTCAGCTTTGGGCTACAAATGTATAGCTGCACACTGCAACTTCAACCTGCGCGGTGACGAATCGTTGCGCGACCGTGATCACGCCATAGCCATAGCTGACAACCTCGCAGCCGAAAGCCGGGTCATAGATTTCGACACCGAAGCCTACCGCCAAGGCACGGGCGAAAGTATCGAAATGGCTTGTCGCAGCCTTCGCTACCGATGGTTCGAGCAGCTTCGCGTCCGGCACAACGCCGTTGCCATCGCCGTAGGCCATCACCGCGAAGACAATGTAGAAACAGCGATGCTGAATATGCTGCGCGGCACCGGTATCGCCGGAATGGCCGGCATTGCACCCAAGTCGGGACACATTGTGCGGCCGCTTTTGGAGGTCACGCGCCCGGAAATATGCCGATACCTGCAACAACGCGGTCTGCATTGGGTGGACGACAGTTCCAACGCCTCTAACGACTATAAGCGCAACCGTCTGCGCAATGTCGTATTGCCAACCGTGGCACGCGAATTCGGGCCGGAATCCATGGCCTCGCTCGCCGCTTCGGTAGGCAACGTGCGCCAAAACTACGAGCTATACCGAACATTGGTGGACGATGCACTTGCGGCCTTCGGCGATGCCTCACGCCTGGACGTAACAGCACTGCTGAAGCGATACGGACACGACAACGGCACGATGTTACTTGTCGAGTATCTGCGCCCGCACGGATTTGTAGCCGATGTAGCATACAACATTGTCACCGCCGTTACGCAAAGACATACCGGATTGCAATTCATAGGCACACAAAAGAATACAGCTATGCTCGACCGGGGCATACTCACCATTGGCGGCGCCAACCCACAACCGGAAGGCGACACGGTGGCCGAGATACACCCGAACCGAATAAGTACGGTGGATGTTCCGCAAGTCGGAATAAGTATTTCCATTGAAGAACACGATGCAGCCGACTTTATACGTCCGCGACGACCTGATGCCTCGGTGCTATACCTCGATGCAGCCATCACGTCTGACGATACACCGCTGACACTGAGACACTGGCGCCATGGCGACCGTATTAAGCCTTTCGGTGCTCCGTTCACCACGCTGGTCAGCGACATTTTCAGCGATGCCAAATTGTCTGCGAACGAAAAGCAACGCGCCCTGCTCTTATGCCACGGCGACACAATCCTTTGGGTGGTCGGCCTCAAAAACTCGTCACACTATCCGGTGACAAATCAAACCCAACGCTATTTTCGCTTAAAAGCCACCAACATGTGACGATACAGCCATTTCAGGACCGAGCCTTACGCCTTTCGTGAAGATAATAGCCGAGGATGCATACCGAAGTCAACGCCTCGCTCAATCCTAAAGCCAGCCAAATACCGCTCGTCCCGATAATTTCGGGAAGTAGCAGGAAACTCGGAACCATAAAAACCAATCCGCGCAACAGCGCAAACACTATAGCGACCCACGCTTTCTCTACAGCCTGAAAGTAACCTATAGCCGTCAGATTGAAAACAAAAAACACAAAGGCAACAGCAAATAGCGGAAATCCATTCACTGCAATGTCCACTGCATCGGAAACGCCGCCGAGAAATAGCGCAATCATTTGGCCTGGAAAGACGACAAAAGCCCCCGTAACCAGAGCGCTGCACAAGCCGGCACAAATCACGGCAAGACGCTCGGCCTGTACCACTCGATGATGCTTGCCCTGACCATAATTGTAACTGATTATCGGCTGGACCGACTGCGCTATAGCGTTGCCAATCATGAAAACAAACGGGCAGTAATAGCAAGCTATGGAAAACGCACCCACGCCATCATCACCCAGATAGCTCATAAACACAATATTGCCCATAAACATCAGCATCCCCATAGTAGCCTCACCCAGCAAAGCCGAGATGCCTATGCGGCATTGATACCCGAGATTGCGAAGTGTCAAGCGCAAACTCTTGGCGGACAGCTTGAAGCGTATCAGCCGAAGCTGCCCGGCGTATCCGATGAGATAAACCAAAGCCATAGTACCGCCGACAGCACAGCTGATAAGCGTTGCGATGCCGGCGCCCATGAGCCCCATACCCAAAGGAAACATAAACACGTAGTCAAGCACAATATTGAGCAATGCCGGAATGAGGTTGCACCACATAGCGTAGCGCGGAGCCCCGTCCAAACGGACGATGAACAAGCCGATAGCACCGAAAATTTGGAAAAGGCAGCATAGGAATATCCACGGCATATAATCCAGCACCAAAGGCATTAGCGTATCCGAACATCCGAGAATGCGTGCCGTCGTACGCGGTGCCGACAGTGTCAGAGCCAGGAACAACAATACGGCAATGACACCTGCCAATAGAGCCTGCGTGGCATTGATACGTGCAGCTTTCAACCGCTGCCGCGCCAAGTGTATCGAGCACACCACCGAAGCGCCCACGCCAAACATTAACCCGATGCCCACAATTACCATCGTAGGCGCAATGCAGATGTTGACAGCAGCAAGACCGTCGCTGCCGGTACTATGTCCTACGAAGATGCCGTCTATTGCCGTGACCGCGCACAGCGACAGCATACCCATAAGCGTCGGGAAAAAGTATAAGCGGAAAAGTCGTGAAACCTTGACGGTGCCTAAATCAATTTGGTCACGTTGCATAACATTGTAATGTAATGGGTTAGACGAATAATATTGAAACGGGCACCCGCTTTGACAAGTTTTTCTTGTGCCAACTTCATCTTATCCGGCAGTCCATTGCCCTCCGATGATGCCGCGTGCTATTTCAGGGCTGCAAAGGTACAACTTTTTGCGATATGCAAAAAGTCTGTAGAGTCAAGTGGCAAGTGTTTTTACTTGATTGTTTTAATTTGTCTGTTTGGCTGCTTATTCCACAATACGGCCACATACCGACATTTCGGGACCTTATTCGCACGTCAAAGTTCGAGGCAAATATACAATAATTTACTCGTCCCAACAATAAGTTTTCAGTCTATCTAAAAAAAGAGATAAAAACCTTTTTTATTGCTTTTGTCTCAGACACACTTTTTTGGAACAATATCTGTCTCAAAAACCGCGACACCTTCGCTTCAACCTTTTTTCGCCTTATCAATAAACAACTTCCGCCGGGAAGACGCGCGGCTTAGAGCTGCGACACCTTCCCGACGGAAGCATTTGTGTAGATCCGAGTTAGGTATGTACAAGCTGTATTACAGCCTGTTTTTATAGAATGTGCACAACGGCCTCGGCATCACTTGCCGGGCTGAGGCACGGGACTATCGGCGAGATTCTTGCGAATTTCGGCGTCAGTGACATCGTAATTGAAGAGGTCACCGTTGAAGTAGCGGTCGTACGAACCCATATCTATCAGACCGTGACCCGAGAGGTTGAACAGGATAACTTTTTCCTCGCCGGTTTCGGCACACTTCTTGGCCTCGCGGATGGCAGCAGCTATGGCATGCGATGACTCGGGCGCAGGAATAATACCCTCGGCGCACGCAAAGAGCACTCCGGCATCGAAACTTTCGAGCTGTTCGATGTCTACTGCTTCCATCAACTTGTCTTTCAATAACTGGCTGACAATGACACCGGCACCATGATAGCGCAGACCGCCGGCATGTATATTGGCCGGACGGAAATTGTGTCCCAAGGTGAACATCGGCAGCAGAGGCGTGTATCCGGCCTCGTCACCGAAGTCATACTGGAAGACGCCGCGTGTCAACTTGGGACACGATGCCGGCTCGGCTGCGATATATCGCGTATCCGTGTGCGTGCCGTCAAAAAGGTGGCGCATAAAGGGAAAAGCTATGCCGCCGAAGTTGCTGCCGCCGCCGAAACATGCGATAACGACATCGGGATATTCGCCGGCCATAGCCATCTGCTTCTCGGCCTCAAGACCGATAATTGTCTGGTGTAAGGACACATGGCTTAATACCGATCCGAGAGTATACTTGCAGTTGGGCGTGGTCTGTGCCAATTCCAAAGCCTCACTGATGGCCGTACCCAGCGATCCTTGATGGTTGGGATCGGCCGTAAGGATATCCTTGCCGGCACGAGTGGACATAGACGGCGAAGGTGTCACCTGGGCTCCGAAAGTGTTCATAATACTACGGCGGTACGGCTTCTGCTCATAAGATATCTTAACCTGGTATACGGCGGCTTCGAGGCCGAAGAGGCGCGCGGCGTATGCCAGCGATGCGCCCCACTGACCTGCGCCGGTCTCGGTGGTGATGTTGGTGACGCCCTCCTTCTTGCAATAGTATGCCTGGGGTATGGCACTATTAAGTTTGTGCGACCCCATGGGGCTGACACTTTCGTTCTTGAAGTATATATGAGCAGGTGTACCTATAGCCTTCTCAAGGCCGTAGGCGCGAACAAGCGGCGTGGAGCGCCAATATTTGTACATATCACGTACCTCCTCGGGTATCTCTATCCACTCGTCCTTCTGATTGAGCTCTTGACGGCAAAGTTCTTCTGCAAAGATGGGGAAAAGGTCTTCGGGCTTCAGCGGTTGGCCGGTAGCGGGGTTTAGCGGCGGCAGGGGCTTATTGGGCATATCCGCCTGAATGTTGTACCAGTGTGTCGGAATCTCCTGTTCACTGAGGAGGTAACGCTTCTGTTTGTCCATTGGTTGTCGGTTGTTTATAATGTTGGTTTAAGATTGTTTACGGAGTCGACTCCGTGCAGTAGCTGTTTTTGTACCGGCGACAAAAGTACAAAATTTTAGCGACCCGCATAGCATTTTTCTAATAAAAATTACAAATAAACATCCAATATGCAACCAACTCGCTCATAGAGCGCTCGTTTCACATCGTCGTATTCTCGGACGAAGACAGGTGTCGGCCATACATTTTTGCCGTATTTAGTATCCAATCGCACATGGTTTCGGCCAATGACTGCGGCTTAAGAACGCGAACCATGCATCCAAGGCCGGCAATATGCATCACCAAATCGTATGTCGGAGCCATAAAATATTTGAAGTCGGCATATTCGCCGTATTCATCGGTGCCGTGCCCGATTTCCTCCTGGCTTTGGTGCATCGGCAGAGTGCGCATATAGTTGACGTGATTGCCGTAGGCACGTATGGTGATTATGCAAGGCTTGACATTGTCCTTCTTAACTATACCGAAACTATCACGAAAATACGCATCGGCATCAAAGCCCTTGATTGCCTCCGGAATCGTGCCTGAAGGCCTTAGCGCAAGAATTCGGTCGAGGCTATAGGTGCGGTGCAAGCCGTCCTGACGCTCGCCCACAAGATACCAGCGGTTGTCATACAAGCGTACACACAACGGATATACAAAGATTTCATAAGGATCGCAGCCGAAGCGTTGGTAAGTAATGTATAGTCCGTTATTGTTACGTATAGCCGTGAGCGCCTTGACCAAATTCGAGTGTCCCGATGGTATAGGCGGCACAGATATACGATGTCGTATATCGCGGTTGTCGGCCAATACATCGCACATGGCATACGTATCCACCATCCAACGGCTCAGGCTGTCATCCGGCAAAGCTTCTTCGTAGTTGTCGATACAATATGTATATCCATTATGGACGTCACATTTGATTTCGACACCGAACTGCGTAGCTATGGCGTTGACCCAGCGGTTAAATGTCTGGCGCGGAAGCGTACGTCCCTCACTGATATTGCGGTTATTCTCCCAGCGCTCGGATATTTCTTTGAGAGTCAGCGGTCCGAACTGGCGTATGGTTTCTATAAGCCAAGTATATTTGTATATTTGAGTCATGTCGATTGGCCTATGGTATTATTATTCCTAATACGCAAAGGTACGCATTATTTACCACAACCGCACACCCATTCCAAATATTCGAAATATTATATCAGGCACAATTTGGCATATTAGCAAAAAAATGTCTAACTTTATCCGCCGTTTTTCCGCATCCACACAAGGCACCTCGGGACGGCTATAGACCGCAACTTACTATAACACCAACTATAAACCACGAAAACAATGTTTAAGAACCAACCCAAAGGTCTGATTCCCGCCGCATTATCCAACATGGGCGAGCGCTTCGGATACTACATCATGAACGCCGTACTCGTGCTGTTCCTGTGCTCCAAATTCGGGCTGAACGAGGAAACATCCGGCCTTATCTACTCGTGCTTCTATGCCGGCATCTACATCCTCTCGCTGGTCGGCGGTATCATTGCTGACAAGACACAGAACTACAAAGGCACCATCATCAAGGGCCTTATCATCATGACCGCCGGATATGCCCTGCTGGCTATCCCCATCCTGGCCACGGCCGAAAACACCACCTGGCTGCTGACGCTGACATGCGCGGCCCTATTCCTGATTGCATTTGGCAACGGCCTCTTCAAAGGCAACCTCCAAGCCATCGTAGGCCAGCTATATGACAACCCGAAATACGCAGACAAGCGAGATTCAGGCTTCCAAATATTCTACGTATTCATCAACATCGGCGGCCTCATAGCGCCCTTCGTTGCGCCCTACCTGCGCGAATGGTGGCTTAGCGCCAACGACATGGTATACAACGCCAGCTTCCCCGAAATGTGCCACCAAGTGCTCGGCGGCAGCGCTGACAAACTCACCGAAATCACCGACTTTGCCACCAAAGTAGGATACAACGGCGTTGAATCACTCAAGGAATTCTGCGGCCAATACCTCGATGTTTTCAACTCGGGCATCCACTTCTCATTCATAGCCTCCGTGGCCGCAATGCTCATCTCCCTAACCATATTCCTAACCACCAAGAAAGGCCTGCCCAACCCCGCCAAGAAAGAAGCTGCCGCCGCAGTCAAGTATACCCAAGCCGAAAAGGCTGCCATGGCCAAGGAATTGAAACAACGCATGTACGCCCTCTTCGCCGTACTCGGCATCGCCGTATTCTTCTGGTTCTCGTTCCATCAAAACGGAACTTCAATGTCACTTTTCGCACGCGACTTCGTCGACTCCTCCGCAGTAGCCCCCGAAATATGGCAAGCAGTCAACCCGTTCTTCGTAATCGTGCTCACACCAATAATCATGGTCATATTCTCAGCCCTCGCACGCAAAGGACGCCAGATTTCGACACCGCGCAAAATCGCTTACGGTATGGGAATCGCCGCCATCGCATACCTGTTCCTGACCATATTCTCTCTGATAATGGACTATCCCTCCGGAACAGCCTTCCGCGATATGATCACATCCAACGCCGGCGTAGTCAAAGCCGGATGGTGGGTACTGATAGTCTACTACTTCTTCATGACCGTAGCCGAATTGTTTATTTCGCCGCTTGGATTGTCTTTTGTCTCCAAAGTCGCTCCCAAAAACCTCCAAGGTCTATGCCAAGGTCTATGGCTCGGCGCCACCGCCGTTGGCAACCTGCTATTGTGGATAGGCCCGCTGATTTACAACAATGCACCCATTTGGGTGGCATGGACCGTGTTCCTTGCTGTATGCCTAATCTCTATGGGCACAATGCTCGCTATGGTCAAGTGGCTTGAACGCGTCACACAAGACAAACCTGCCGTTAAGACAGCACCTTCACAAGACATCGTAGAAGACGAAATCTAATCATTACATTTCGTCACACACAAAAAAACGCTTCGCCGCATACCGCTTCGAAGCGTTTTTTGTATGCGTATACATCTATGACACAACCCATTCTGGTACCACACAAGTGACCACCTACGCCGAAACAGACACGACCGCATACAATATCAAAAAAAAACGCTAACTTCGCGGCTGCATAACGACGCGAGGCTACGCATCGTCATACAATATCATATCTATCCTCACTCATCGTATGAATTCCGACACACACAAACGCATTACAGCTCTCGGATTACTTGTCACCATAGGCATAGTTTTCGGCGACATCGGCACATCTCCGCTATATGTCATGAGAGCCGTTATCGGCGCCACCACGAACTTTGACGCCGACTATATCATCGGGGCGGTGTCGTGCGTCATTTGGACGCTAACGCTGCAAACAACACTGAAATACGTCATTATTGCCTTACGTGCCGACAACAACGGCGAGGGCGGCATCCTGTCGCTGTTTGCGCTACTACGCAAAATGCCGCGCCGATGGCTATATATCGTTGCAGCCGCCGGCGCAGCCGCTCTTATCGCCGACGGGGTCATCACTCCGGCCATCACTGTCACCTCAGCCATCGAAGGACTCAACGTCGTCTTCGGCAACAACGTCCCGACACTCCCGATTGTACTGGTTATCATCGCTTTGCTCTTCGCAGCCCAACAGCTCGGCACAGGTCGCATCGGACGTTTTTTCGGTCCGTTTATGCTGGCCTGGTTCGTTATGCTTGCCGTATTGGGAATATGCCGCTTACCCATGGCTTGGCAAATCCTTAGCGCTTTCAACCCATATTATGCAATACACCTGCTATGGACCAGCCCGGAGTGGTTTGTCATCGTTGGCGCCATATTTCTTTGTACCACCGGAGCCGAAGCTCTATACTCCGACCTGGGACACTGCGGCCGCCGCAACATCACCATAACATGGTGCTTTGTCAAAGCCTCGCTTATACTCAACTACATGGGCCAAGGAGCATGGTTGATAGCCCAAAGCGAGAATGAAAGCGTCTCCGTCAACCCTTTTTACGGCATCATGCCCTCTTGGATGGTTCCCCTTGGAATTGCCATGGCAACAGGTGCCGCCGTCATTGCCAGTCAAGCTCTCATCTCGGGCGCCTTTACAATGTTCTCCGAAGCCGTCAACCTCAACTTTTGGCCATCGCTACGCATTAAGTATCCCGGCGCTGCAAAGGGACAGCCATATATTCCTATGGTAAATATGGCCTTATTTATAGGCTGTATCATGACACTGCTGGTGTTCCGAAATTCTTCCGCCATGGAAGCCGCCTACGGACTCGCCATCACCATTACAATGCTGATGACCACTGCATTAATGACGTTATACCTGCGCCGACATTTGCCGTCATGGTCCTGCATTTCTTTCGCTGTATTCTTCGGGACAATCGAATGTCTTTTCCTCGTAGGCAACCTCTCTAAATTTGAGCACGGAGGATGGTATACAATGCTCATAGCCTGCGTCATTGCCTTGATTATGGCTGTATGGCACGCATCGACGCGTATGCGCTCACGATACATCGAGTATATAAACACCGCCGACAAGTTGCCAATCATCAACGACATACATCAAGACAATGCAATCCCGATGTTTGCATCTAATGTTGTCTACTTTTCGCGCAGCTCCGACCCCGGCCAACTCGAAGACAAATTGCTGTACTCCATCATCAACCGACACCCTAAACGAGCCGACCATTACTGGCTTATACATATCGAGCGTTGCGACACTCCCCATCGGCTGGAATATAACATTACCGAACTCATACCCGGTACAATGTTTTTTGTCAAAATGTACCTCGGATTTCATACCGATGCACGCATCAATGTCTACCTGCGCCAAATCATCGAAGACATGGTGGCTCAAAACAAGATCTCCATCACTTCATCTTACCCGTCGCTCAATGCACACGGCATCGCAGGCGATTTCATATTCGTCGAACTGCATCGCGTATTCTCCACTTCGTCCGACTGCAAGCCTTCAGACCGAAGACTTATGATATGGCACGAACGCCTGCGCCGCCTCGGTGTCGATGACTGCACCGCTATGGGTTTGGACACATCATCGGTGGTAGTGGAGACAGTCCCTCTCATTATTTCAAGCCATAAACCGCGACGCATCACGCGCATAGCTCATAACGACTGACACCGGAAGCTACCCTGAGCGACAATAGTAATATTGAAATCAACAACTAACATTAGTTAATTCAACAATAATAATAGTTAATATTTCATAATATCATTTTACAAATTTTAATCAAATAGAAAAATGCCATACTTTTGCACGTGTGTTTTTCATAGTATTAGATTAAGATAAAGGTTTAAGGAAAAGAGTTGTCGCGAGATAGCTCTTTTCTAATTTTTGAAAAGGAACGACAGCATCCGGCCGACACCTTTGCAGCCGACTATGCGCACACATCACCGCTCCATATATAAGCCAAAGCCATTCTCTTCCTTATTATTTGATGATTTGGACAAGCAAAAACACGGCTTTCGGTTTTGCCGTATCGCGGAAAATGCTTACTTTTGGGCTGTGGATATGGCCGCGCCGAAATGTCGCCCGTAGATGCAAGCATCCATCGCAAATCAACGGCTAAAGCCATGGTCCGAACCAACGACATACGCCGTCACAATGATACGCTTGACGCTCGAACACGACACTCCGCGACGCGCATCTTTCTATTTGGCAATGGAAAGATGGGTAGCAGCCAACCTCCCCGCAGGCGAGGACTACATCTTTACATGGGTCATCGCTCCTACCGTAGTCGTAGGGCGCAACCAAGACCTTGACAGCGAAGTAAATATTGAGTGTTGCCGGCGACTCGGCATAGACATCTGCCGCCGCCATAGCGGTGGCGGAGCAATATACGCGGACACCCACAACATCATGGTCAGCTACATCGCCGATGCACGGAACACTTCCGTGCCGGAGGCCTTTGCACGCTACACCGATGACATCTGTGCACGCCTGCACTCGCTAGGCATAGATGCTGTCGGCTCGGGGCGCAACGATGTGTGCGTTGACTCTCGCAAAGTATCCGGCGGCGCATTTTACGACCTGGGTGACAGATACGTGGCACACAGCACAATGCTATGGGATACGGACACAGACACCATGCGTCGGGTGCTGACTCCACCGGCCGAAAAATTGCAACGCCACGGCGTAGCATCGGTAGCATCGCGCGTAGCCGGACTACGCACTTTATACCCGGACTTAGCCTTTGACCACCTGCGTGCCGCACTGGATGCGCCCGGCCCCGGCGGCAAAGTTCGAATAATCTCCGATGACGAAGCCGACCAAATCGAGCAAATCCGCCAAAGGCTGTACACCGACGAGTGGACATTTCGCAAACCGCACTGAGCACTCGGACTTGCATTAGACAAACCTCCGCGACAAAAACAGACGACAAAAACAATCGAAAACAACATAACACCCGCAACCCCATGGAAAGCGAAAAAACCAAAACCACCTGCCTCAATGCGGCACACCGCGCCTTAGGCGCCGAAATGGTACCCTTCGGAGGATTTGACATGCCATTATATTATACCGATATCGAAAGCGAGCACCGTGCAGTACGCACAGCCTGTGGCGTATTCGATGTATCACATATGGGCGAAGTCATGGTCTCGGGCGAAGATGCCCTACGATTTGTCAACCACATCTTCACCGGTGATGTCAGCACCCTTGCCGTGGGCGATGTCGTATACGGCATGATGCTACATGACAACGGCGGCACAGTGGACGACCTCCTGGTATACCGCATAGGAGCCGAAGCATACCTGCTGGTTATCAACGCCTCCAACATCGACAAGGACGTGGCGCATATACGCGCCCAAGCCGCTGAATTCTCCGGCGTACGCATCGAGGACATCAGCGCCACCTCTGCGCAGCTGGCCGTGCAAGGACCTGATAGTCCGCGCATAATGGCCCAAGTACTCGACTTGACCGAAGCTAACGATCTGCGCTTCTACACCTGCCGCGAATTTCATCGTAACGGGCACGAAATCCTGGTAAGCCGCACCGGATACACCGGAGAAGATGGCTTCGAAATATACGGACCGCAAGACGCCATCATCGAAATGTGGAATCGCCTTGTCGCGGCCGGCGTAACTCCATGCGGACTTGGATGTCGCGACACACTACGCTTCGAAGCCGGACTACCGCTATATGGCGATGAACTCGGCGACGACATCTCGCCCATTATGGCCGGGCTGTCCATGTTTGTCAAAATCGACAAAGACGGCGGATTTATGGGACGTGACGCCGTAGCCCGGCAAAAAGCCGAAGGCGTCAAGCGCCGTCTCGTCGGGCTCGAGATACAAGGCCCTGCCATAGCTCGTCACGGCTACGAGGTCCTCGATGCCGATGATCCCGAAAAAGTCATTGGAACAATTTCCACCGGCTATCACAGCATCACCCTGGGCACTAACCTCGCCATGGCTTTCATAGACCGCGACCACGCCGCACTGGGCACGCACGTACTGGTGCGCGTACGCCGCAAGACATTCCCGGCCACCGTGGTCAAAAAACGTTTCTATACGCCCAACTACAAGAAATAGTGCAGTAGTCATACAAGGAATGACACACTGTAGTCACGCATTACAGTGACACGACACGGACATTCTATAAATATACATCATCCTAACACCCAACACACACAAAACATACAGCCATGATTAAATATCTCAAGTCACACGAGTACATCCGCATCGAAGACGCCGAACCCCAAATAGGATACATCGGCATATCAGCCTACGCCGCCGCACAGCTGGGCAATATAGTATATGTAGACATGCCACTCGAAGGCGATGATGTAATCAAAGGCGAAGAATTCGGCGCCATCGAAAGCGTCAAAGCCGCCTCCGACCTCTATTCGCCGGTCTCCGGCGAAGTCCTTGCCTCCAACGATGCACTCGAGGACAATCCACGACTTGTAGGCCAAGACCCCATAGCCAACTGGATTATTAAGGTCAGCATCAGCGATCCCGCCGAACTCGATGACCTTCTTGACCAAGCAGCCTACGATGCATTATGCGCCGCCGAAAAGCACTGACGCATCGAGAATATACAGCAAATACGCACGGGCACTCGAGCCGTATAAGCTCGGGCTCTTCGTGCGATCCCACCTAACCTAACACCACGCACAATGAGCAGTACCCACCCATATCTGCCACACACTCCGGAAGATATTTCGGCCATGCTGGAACGCTGCTGCGCCGCCACTTTGGACGACCTCTTCAGTGACATCCCCGGAGAATTGCGCCTGCGGTCGCCTTACGACATCCGGGGACCACTGAGCGAAAACGAATTACGACGCCATTTTGACGCAATATTTGCGGACATCAAGCCTCTGACTTGCTTCGCCGGCAACGGCTACTACGACCACTATTGTCCCGCCGTGTGCGCCGACATCGTGCGCCGCAGCGAGTTCCTGACCGCATATACCCCATACCAGCCCGAGATTTCGCAAGGAACGTTGCAGTATATCTTCGAATATCAGTCGATGATGGCTTCGCTTACCGGACTGGACGTCTCCAACGCCTCGCTATATGATGGCGCCACGGCCACTGCCGAGGCCATGATAATGTGCGTCGCCGCCGCTCGCCGCCGCAACCGCGTACTCGTCTCGGCCACTCTGGCTCCGTCAGTACGCGCCGTAGTGGACACCTATGCTCGCTATCACGGCATTACCATAGACACCATACCCGAGGAACCCGGCAAAGGCGTCACCGACAAGGCTGCTCTGACGGCCATGCTCACGGCCGATAACGCCAAGGACATCGCCGGAGTCATCGCAGCTTCACCCAACCGATACGGATGTCTCGAAGACTTCGACGGATGGTCCGATGCCATACACGCAGCCAAGGCGCTGATGGTCATCAATACGCATGCCTCGGCGCTGGGCATACTTCGCAGCCCCGGCGACCTGGGCGCCGACATCGCCGTAGGCGACGCCCAATCACTGGGAATGCCGCTGAATTACGGCGGACCGGGCCTGGGCTATATGTGCGTACGCAAAGCTCTGATGCGCAAGATGCCCGGACGCATCGTGGGTGCCACCACCGACGGCAAAGGACAGCGCGTATTCGTACTCACGCTACAAGCACGCGAACAGCACATACGACGCGAAAAAGCCACATCCAATATCTGCTCCAATCAGGGACTGATGACATTGTATGCTGCCATATATCTGTCCGTTATGGGCGCCAAAGGCTTGGCTCAAGTATGTCGCGACAGCCATAGTGCAGCCACGGCATTACTGCGTCTAATCGAAGACAACGGGCTGGGCACACACGAACACCGCGGCACACCGTTCCTCAACGAATTTGTCGTGCGCCTTCCCCACGGAATCAAAGCCGCAGATGTCATTGAACGCGGCGCCGAACAAGGATTACTTGCCGGCGTAGCCGTAGGCGAAGATCGGCTGATGATAGCCGTCACCGAGCAACGCACGGCACAAGACATCGATGCATTGATACGCCTTTTAACCTCTTTCAAACACGAGCCATGAACAGCAAACTTTATTCGCCACTCATATTCGAGTACTCGCGTACGGGACGCTGCGGCTATATGCTGCCGCGCTGTTCTTTCGCCCAAGTCGACGACATCCCGACGAGTCTGCTGCGCGACCTGGCGGCCGACCTGCCGGAGGTTGACGAGCCGACAATAGTAAGACACTACACCAACCTGAGCACCAACAACTTCGGCGTCGACACCGGGTTCTACCCTTTGGGATCGTGCACCATGAAGTACAATCCCAAAATCAACGAGGAAATAGCAGCCGACCGCCGCATCGCCACACTGCACCCATACACACCGATACGATACGCCCAAGGTGCGTTGCGCGCCTATTACGAGCTGCAACGCGCACTGAGCGCCATCGGCGGCATGGCCGAGTTCACACTCAACCCCTTTGCGGGAGCACATGGCGAACTCACGGGCCTGATGGTGATACACGCCTACCATGACGAACGCGGCGACACACAACGCACCCGCGTCATCGTTCCAGACAGCGCACACGGCACCAACCCTGCCAGTGCAGCCGTGGCCGGATACACCATCACGGAGGTACGCAGTCTTGATGACGGGACAATCGATGTAGACGACCTGGCCGCCAAGCTGGACAACACCGTGGCGGCAATCATGATGACCAATCCGAACACCACGGGAATGTTCGAAAAAAACATACCCGAAATCGCACGTATGGCACATGCCGCAGGAGCCTTGATGTACTACGATGGAGCCAACCTCAACCCGATGCTGGGCATAGCGCGCCCCGGCGACATGGGTTTTGACGTGATGCACATCAACCTGCACAAGACCTTTGCCACACCTCACGGCGGAGGCGGCCCCGGCAGCGGCCCCGTGGGCGTACGTGCCGGGCTGGAACACCTACTGCCCAATCCGCACGTGTATCTCGACGATGCCACCGGGCTATACGGCATCACCGTCGACGACAGCCGCGCCATGGGACGCATCTCCGGATGGCTGGGCAACTATACGGTACAACTCAAAGCCCTGGCATACATTCTGTGTATGGGCGCCGAGTACCTTGCCCAAGTGGGACCGCTGGCCACGCTCAACGCCAACTACGTCAAAGACAGCCTTAAAGACCTGTACCTGCTGCCCATCGAAGGCCGCTGCAAGCACGAGTTTGTCTTTGACGGACTGCGCGACAAGAGCACCGGAGTCACCACCCTCAATATCGCAAAAAGGCTGCTGGACTTCGGATTCCATGCGCCCACGATATACTTCCCGCTGCTATTCCACGAGAGCCTCATGATCGAGCCCACCGAGACAGAGACACGCGAAACGCTGGACGCTTTCATCGAGGCCATGCGCCAAATTGCACACGAGGCAGCCAACGACCCGGACAAAGTGAAGAACGCGCCTCACGACACGCCCGTGAGCCATCCGGACGACACAGAGGCCGCACTCACGCCTATCCTGACTTGGAGCGACCTGATGTCCCACACTAAAAAAACATAAGTATGGACACTATACACAGCCAATTGCTTGTCATCGGAGCCGGACCGGGCGGATACGAAATAGCTGCCGAGCAGGCCGCACACGGCCACAGCGTCACCATCATCGAACGCGATCTAAACGGTGGGACATGCCTCAATCGCGGATGCATACCCACCAAATGCCTCAGCGATGCAGCCGGACAACTGCCGGCAGCGCCACCCTCCGAGGACACGCCGCGCCCCTACAATGACCTATGGCAAAAGGCACGCGCCAAAGCCGATGCAGTAGTAGACGCACTGCGTGATGACGTGGACGCACTGCTGCGCGGATGCCGCGTGGTACACGGCTCGGCCAAAATCACCCCGCAAGGAACTGTAGAGGTGAACGGCACCGAATATTCGGCCGACCGCATCCTCATCGCCACCGGCAGCGCCCCGGCGACCTTAGATATTCCCGGAGCGGCATTGGCCATAACCAGCGATGACATCCTTAGCGCCGTAACACTGCCTCCGGCCATAGCGGTAATCGGCGGCGGCGTAATAGCACTCGAATTGGCGGACATACTCGGCGCCTTCGGCGTGGCCGTCACCGTACTGGAGTATTGTCCGGAAATCTTGCCGGCCTTCGAGGCTGATGTAGCCAAGCGACTACGCAGCACCTTATCGCGACGCGGCATCAAATTTGTCGTCGGTGCTCGCGTCTCGGCTATATGCCGCGATGCCGATGGAGGCATACTCCACGTCCAATATACTGACGCGAAAGGCCGTGACGCCGAAGTCAGCGCTCCGGCAGTATTGATGTCTGTGGGACGCCGAGCTGTCATTCCGGACGGATGCGCCGAAGCAGGCATAGACACCGACCGCCGAGGATGCATCGTCACTGATGACAATTTCCAAACCACTCGCGAAGGAATTTACGCCGTAGGCGATGCCAACGGCAAGTGTATGCTGGCGCACGCAGCTACCGCGCAGGCTCATCGTGCCTTAGGCGCAGACGTGGATCTGTCAGTAATGCCTTCGGCTGTATTCACTCATCCCGAAGTAGCCATGGTGGGTATGACCACAGAGGCGTGCAAAAACGCCGGAGTAGCCACCGTCACGGGCAAAGCGATGTATGCATCCTCGGGCAAAGCTCGCGCCATGGGTGCCACCGACGGATTTGTCAAAGTGGTGGCCGATGCAACAGACGGACGCATACTCGGCGTACATATCATCGGAGCGCACGCCTCGGACATCATTGACGCAGCCGCCGTTGCCATCAGTGCCAAGATGGACGCCAAGACACTCGGCCTACGCGTTATACATGCCCACCCCACCCTGGCCGAACTGTTAGGACAGGCCGCACGCGCAGCCGCACAAAATCTCGCCTAAAATCAAACGAAAATCGGATGCAACATCTGCCCAAGATTTCGCTGATAGCGACCACCTACAACTGGCCCGATGCTCTCCGTCTATGTATTGAGAGCATCGGTCGCCAGACTCTTGTGCCATTTGAGGTAATCATTGCCGACGACGGCTCCACGGACGACACCCGCACGCTCATCGAGCGGATGCGCAAGGACTTTCCATGCCCTATCGTCCACGCGTGGCAAGAAGACCTCGGCTTCCGTGCCGCCGAAGTACGCAACAACGCCCTACGCCTGTGCAAAGGCGATTACGTGGTATTCATCGATGGCGACATAATTATGCATCCACACTTCGTGGAAGACCATGCAAAGATGGCTCAGCCGGGATATTACGTCATCGGCAGCCGCGCCAAATTCAACGAAAAAGCCACGGCACGGATGCTCGCCGGAGGTGCGGTACAAGCGCATTGGTACTCGCCGGGCATCAGTCGCCGAATGAATGCGTTATACCTGCCTTGGCTCGGGCCGCTCACTGTCGGATATCGCAAAAGCAAACCCCTTTACGGACGCAGCTGCAATATGGCAGCCTGGCTTACGGACCTGTACGCAGTCAACGGATTCGACGCCGACATCCAAGGATACGGATACGAAGACACGACATCATCGCACGCCTCAACAACCTCGGTCTCAAGAAGAAATTTGCCAAATTCCGCGCCGTAGAATTTCATCTGCACCACCGACAGAAAGAATTTATCGAAGCCAACAAACAGATTTTCCGCGACAACCTCACCGTTACAGCCTGCCGCCACGGCATCCGCAACCTCGACTATGTCGAATAAGGCACAATCCGTTTGATCTTAGTAATCAATACATATTCAACAGAATAAGCGCTGACACGTGTCAATGGTCGGCGCTTATTCTGTCATTGGGGGCTTGTATCAAACGCTTATGCGCACACAAAAAAACAGTCGACACTAAAAGTATCGACTGCCCTAAAGAATTTTTCTTGAAAGTGTCCGAAATGAGACTCGAACTCACACGATCCAATGATCACTACCCCCTCAAAGTAGCGCGTCTACCAATTCCGCCATCCGGACAAATGCTGCAAGGACGCCTAAGGCGCGAAGTCTCGCTGAGCGAAAAACGGGACTCGAACCCGCGACCCCGACCTTGGCAAGGTCGTGCTCTACCAACTGAGCTATTTTCGCAAAATACAATAGCCTTTTCAGACCCCTTGCAGCGTATTTCAATGTTCTAATTCTTCGAGCGAAAAACGGGACTCGAACCCGCGACCCCGACCTTGGCAAGGTCGTGCTCTACCAACTGAGCTATTTTCGCAAGTATTTCAATGAGCGTTTCCGCTTTTGCGTTGCAAAGGTAGCCACTTTTTTTTATCCCACCAAATTTTTTCGCCGAATTTTCGCTTTTTATATTTTTGATTTTCCGCAGCAGACACATTCGGATATTTTCGCACCAACGCATCACACCTAAACAACGGTCATATATACACCATTTACAAGCATATAGCCCACAGCGCGTATGATGCCTATGGAACATATCAAAATAGGGCCGCGATAGGGCGCTGTGTAAAAACAGTGGATTGATTTGTACCCAAAAAGTTGAATTAAACCCTTTTTGGGGACAGCAGGTCACTCTACTGCTGCACCGTCTCGACCGGGGCTTCGAGTATTTGAGCGCTTATGGTGTCAGCGGTATGTATCAATGCCACCAGTGGCGTCTTGGAGCACGCGGCACGATACGAACGCTCTTGTTCGTAACTATTCGTAGCCAAATCCCAAGCGCCCATATGCCAGCGTATGGCCATGAGTTCCTCGTCCTCGAGGTCAAGGCCGCTGCGCAGAAGCATTACCACTGATTTTTCGCCATGGCCAAGGGGAAAATTTGAGTAGTCTACCTGATACTCATCATATTTCTCATATTGACCCACCTCGTTACGGCGCGCTCGTTGCACCTTGCGATAGATATCAGCTTTGCACACATCGTGCAGCAATGCCGCAATAGCGATGGAACCCACAGGCATACGCGCTTCAAGGTCGGGACGTAGCGTCAATAGCGATGCTCTCATAGCCATAGCCGCATCGTAGACGCACAGGGAGTGCTCCAGCAGTCCGCCGGGATGGTTGAAATGGTTGCGCACGGACGCCGGAGCTTCAAAGAAACCCCAACTCTCCAAATCCTGGATTACGAAGTCCATATTTTCGCGGCCCGTAGCCGCAAGGGTGTCTATAAATCGCTGTTTCTTCTGTTCTAATGTTTCTTCGCTGAATGTTGACATTTTATATTATTGCGTTTCTGTATTTTTTTTCAAATTATAGTATCGGCGAAAGCAGGCGCACCACCGATTCGGCAACCTTGAGCGAACGACGCCGGCGCGCCCACGTGGCCTGATACAAACGCGTGCATTGGCGCATGTCTCGATGGAATATCTCGGCCATTTCCTGTGTGAAGCGCGGCGAGTACACAAAGAGGTTTGCCTCGAAATTATGCTCGAAGCTTCGAAAATCAAAATTGGTGGAGCCCACGGAGGCTATCTCGTCATCGACTATAAGCGTCTTGGCGTGCATCATCCCGGGGTTATAAAGGTATATCTTTATGCCCGCACGCAGACACTCGGCAATATAGGAGAACGAGGCGTATTGCAACAGGCGCGAGTCGGTGCGCCGCGGCATCATTATACGCACATCCACACGCGCCAAAGCCGCCGTCTGCAAAGCCTTGAGCAGACCTTCGGTAGGCAGAAAGTATGGTGTCTGGATGTACACGCGATGGCGCGCATTGGCTATGGATTTATGGAACATCATTGCGATATTACTCCATTGCGCCGTAGGGCCGGAAGTGATAAGCTGGACACCCATATCTCCGGGCGCCGGGTCGTCTTGCTGCACACTGTCGTCCAGCAACGGCTGTCCTATAAAGTTCCAATCCACGGCAAAAGAATACTGCAACGAGGCCACGGCCGGACCGACAAGCCGCAAATGCGTGTCGCGCCAACTGTCAAAGTTCTTGCCTCCGGTAATATAGCGGTCGGCGATGTTCATCCCGCCTATGTACCCTACTTCACCGTCAATAACGCATATTTTGCGGTGGTTGCGCCAGTTGATGCGCGTACCAAAGGGTGGAAACGAGACCTTGAAAAACGGGTACACTTCTATCCCGGCAGCACGCATACGCTTGAAGTAGCGGCGATGAGTGTTCAGCGACCCCACATTGTCGTATATAACATGCACGGCCACACCGGCACGCGCACGCTCTATGAGGACATCCGCTACACGGGTGCCTATCTCATCATCCAATATTATATAATACTGTAGATTGATGTAACGTTTAGCCTTGCTCAGGTCGTCGATAAGTGCTTCGAACTTGGATGCCCCGTCGGTGTACACCTTGATGTCATTGCCGGGATAGTATTCGGCTGACTCCAAAGACTTGGCCAAGCGTATTTGCTGCCGGGCCTCCGGTGACAGCGTGCGCTCGTTAGCCTCGGACAAGGCCGTGCGCTCGGCTCGTCTGAGACGACGACGATTGCGCCGCGAAATCATTCGCGTATTCTTGATGCTACGCCCGAAGAACAAGTATAACACCACCCCAACGAGCGGAAGCAGGATAAGCACGGTTACCCACGCCAACGACTTGACCGGGTTGCGGTTTTCGCTGACAATCACGCACAATATAACTATCACGGTGATGGCATATATCGTCATCAACGTGTAGTATATCCAACTGTAATCAAAGCTTATATACAAAGCATCCATGGGACATGGCACTAAACGAAGGCACAAATTGCCTCTTCACCACAAATTTACGCACATTTTAACGGCATACCACCACTGTTATAAATAATTAACACTTAACTACCGTCCCGCAACCGCTCAGCTATTGCAATCCTGCCAACATTGAAGCCGTCCATGACGGAACGGCTTCAGTAACCAACAGCCTCTCAGTACCGGCATTGCCTTGTTAATGGCGGTTCTCCCGGACATGGTCCGTTTTCTCCGCCGTTTGCATTCTAAAACTAATATTTCCTCATCAGAATATAAGACAACGATACAACACGACCAGCATCGTCATCCAAAGTCTACTGGCTTGAGCAAACTCGCCTCAGACACACTGACTGAAACACCACCCGTTATCACGCGAATCGGCGGATTACCCAAATATATTAGAATGACATATGATTAAGTCAATATATGCGCTTCCCCTCGTTGTGTTCTTCCAAAATGATGGTTGCGAGATATTTGTCGCTTCGGCATTGGAGATCAGCAACTCCATCTTCAATCAATTCCGATGTGTCGGATTGATAGTAGGCATCGACGGCCTCTTGCAAGGAGACTCCGTAAAGCTCGCAGATGGCTTTTATCACATTTGCGCTTTTATTGGCTTGCATTGCCATTTTTCCGTCTTCACTCATAGCTGTATGCTTTCGATGTGTTTTAGACATTCATCAAGCATCCGTTGACTGCGAATGCAATACTGAATGTTTGGTTTCTCAAATACAAGCAGCCCGAGAGCTTCATCTTCGGAAATTTCGCCTTCAAAATAGCGGTCGAGCGTTTGAATAACTCTATCGTTGACGACACCTCCAATCACAATATCATATTCGCTTTCATCATTCCCGGCACGACATTTGGCGACAAAGTCAAGCCATCGCTTGTCGTAGCTGTCAAATTGGAGAACACGCCATTGCGATGACTCAAACTCAAACACGTATGAATTAAGCCAAGCCGTCCGCTGACGGCGAATAAAACGCTGGGCATAGCGCACTGCCTGTTCATAAATGGGCGTAAGGTAGAATCCCTTGCCGAAATCAAGATAATCTCGAGAATATGCGGTGTCAGGCACTACCACAGATTGGGTCGACGAATGGTAAAGTTTCATTATACAAGCACTCCTTTCTCTCTCATATAGTCTGTAAGATCTTCAACGAGATAACGTGAACTAAAAGTGTGCAGAACGTCATACGAAGGCACGATATAATCGTACAGAATCCCCGACTGTTTAAGCCGGCGGTAAACCTCGCGCTGACTCAATTTAAGTACCTGCGCGAGCTTGCTTATGCAGTATGTTACAAATTCAAGAGTCTTAGTATCCATCTTACATCGCTTTAATCATAGATTCGATGAACGCAATTTATTCATCGGATAGGTGGTATTTAGACAGAAATGATATCTTTGCCAAAGAAATTTGATAGCATGGCAAGTGTAGAGATGGTAAAGTTATGTTCTCCGCTCAACCATCGTGTTACCTCATTAGGGCGTTTGCCGACAGCCTCTGCAAGTTGCTTTCGGTTCAGCCTTTTCTCTTTCATGAGAGCATCAAGTTTGTTGGAGATTTCAAAAGAGAGCCGGGTTTCTTCTCGTTTTTCTTGTGGAATCTCGTTAAAGATTTCTTTTAAAGGAATGTTTGCAGATTTCATATATCAAATGTTTTATCTGTTATAATTTCTCTCTCCGTTATCGTTACATTGCCCAAACTCTCTTCCTGTTTCAGCAGACGTTCAAATTTCTGCAAATCCATCACGTACCCTTGGAGAGTATCGTCCTCTTGATATGTACGGCGGTTTTTCACATCGCCATTGCCGATAACAAGGATCTTATCGGTCAGCCGCAGGCAATACAGTCGCAATTTGGATTTAAGTACCGGCAGAGCAACAACAGAATCATTCATCTTGCCCTCTCTACGGAAATAGCGTTCCAATGCACCATTGTCTATAATCTGCTCAACAAAACGCATTATCGCCTGAAAGTCAGGATTCAGTTCTGCATTGTTTCGGAATTTAGCTATGAATTTTTCAAATTCGTTCTGCTCGTCCGAAAGGAACTGAATGGTGTAGATTGTGCAGCGTTCGCCACTTGTCACAAAAAGAAGTTCTACTTCGCTCATACTCTATTTTTATTATTACGGCGTAAAGTTACGAAATTAATTTTACATATATGTAAATTGTGCAGACTTTTTATAGTAGAAAAGTAGATTAAGCTGAATAAAATTCCCGATGCAAAGATGAACAGAGTTTCTCGGGAGTGGATTTTTTGTGGTAAGCCTTGGTCGCTATGCGACCAAGCACCGGCTGCGCCGACAAGTACTCCAAGCCCACTCGCGAATGCTTCGCATTTCACAGTCATCCGCAAGTATCTATTGTCAAGAAACTTAGTGTTTTTATAAATGGAAATTATTTTCCGCTCCAATATATAGCGTCAGTGCCGGAACAGGTGCTTTTCATTGTGCCGCATCGGATCGTCGAGATACACGGTCTTCGACTCGCCAAACACGGCGCTTAAACTCGTGGATAACCCACCTACGAAAGTCCTATCCATTTACGGCATAGTTCGAGCCGAGAACGGTTGCATTGAAAGCGTCCGCGCCGTTGGTGCGATGTTCCGCATAGTCGCGGCAGAAGTCATGGACGGGAGCTGAAAATTTGCGATTGAGGGACGCTCGCGGTAATACACCGCTGCGGAGCGCATCTTATTGAGCCCGGTGGCGATGCAGGCATCCTTTGATATGAGGGGCTGTGCCGCAAAAAATTGCGGCACAGCCCCTCATTGTATTATGCGAAAGTCGTCCTCGTCGATTATCCGCAATGGAAGTAGCGGCGGACGATGCGCAGCATGGCTTCCGTGTCATCGTGGGCCAGCGCTATTTCATCGCGGTCATACGAGCGTAGGCGCTTGATTATGCCATCGATAGTGGCGTCATCAAAGACTCCGGCGGCCGTGAATACGTTGCGGCGGTCTTCAAGGCATTGCGCCGACCCGTAGCAGTCGACGGGAAGCGAGCTCAGGCGCGAAAGCACGGAGGCATTTTCGGAGCGATGTATATTTACGTCCACGTATGTATCCTCGGCCACCTTCAGGGCATCGGGCATCTCGAAGCCGTGACGCATGGCCACAGCCAAAGACGCTATCAGCAAATAGATATCCGCCGACCCATCGGCCGAACGGATCTCGACCGTCTGTTTTTGCGTGGTGTCCACGTCGGCCAGCCCGTGGCTGCCTGGATTGAGCTCGGCACACATATCTTTCTGCGCCGTCCAACCCAGGGGTACGCGCACCAGCACCGAGCGGTTGCGGTCGCCCCAGCACACATTGGTAGGTGCTTCCTGCTTGGGCACCAGACGGAAATAAGACGTGGGCACCGTATTGCCGAAGGCCGTGATGGCCTGTGCCAAATCCATAATTCCGGCGATACCGCGGCGAGCCTCGCTGCTGAGACGACGGTCGCTGTCAAGCATCATATTGCGCCCGTCGCGCATGATTCGCATATGTATATGCAATCCTGAGCCGGCTTTGCCCACGGTGATTTTGGGCGCAAAGGTGATGTCGTAACCCTTGATATATCCGAGATTACGTATCACCCATTTGGCAATCATAAGCTGGTCGGCAGCCCGCCGTGCGTCCACGGGCAAGAACTCGATTTCGTTCTGCTCGTAGATTTTCCCGTCCAGGGTGAAGTTGCCCACCTCGCTGTGTCCGTACTTGATGCTTCCGCCGGTACGGGCTATGTATTGCATACACAGCGTGCGAAAATCGCCGAATTTGGCAAAAGGCGCCGACTCGTGATAACCGCGCTGGTCGCCGGCCGGAAAAGTTCCGTCATCTTCCTTGACAACGTAATACTCCAACTCGCCCATGGCTTGGAAATCCATACCGGTCACGCGGTTGAACTCGCGACAAGCCTTGTCCAAGATGTACTCCGGAGCACTCTCCAGCGGCTTGCCGTCCTTGTCAAAGAACGAGCAAAGCATCGTCACCGTCGGGATTTCGGCAAAGGGGTCGCGGAAAGCCGTGCTAAAGCGCGGCAACACATACAAGTCGCTGCTACCGGCCGAGATAAAGGGAAACAGCGATGAACCGTCGACTCTCTCGCCCAAGGTCAGAATAGTTTCGAGATAGGCCAAGTCGTTGATGACAAAATTCAGCGTCTTCAGGCGCCCGTCGGCTGCCGGGTACATGAAATTGACCATCTCTATGCCGTTGACCTTGATATAGGTAATTATGTCGTCGAGTGTAAAGTCCTCTTGAGCCTTGTGCAGCGACTGCACAAGGGCGTTCTTACTCATGGCTATGTTTTTTTCCATATTCGTAGTGTTTGGTTCTTATGGGGTTGACTTAGTCTGGCGACGCGCGCAGCGTCTAAATAGATAGTTTTTCGGCCTTAAAAGTACAAATACTTTCATTCACACAAGACCACAAAAGCAAGATTTAAGAAATTTTAATATAAAAATGCAGCTCGCATCAATCGCTCGTCCACATCGAACACAATCATCCAGATATCAAAAAAATCTCCCGTGCTTGTCACTTAAAAAATAATTCGCTAAATTTGCGCATAAAACGTTAGCGCCTAAGCTTGTCGGCATCCGCCGCAAAACACGCCTGCGCCACAACATCCACACAAGCACAAACAACAATAGCACATAGAACTACAACATGAAACGCTACATTACAATCGCCGTAAGCGTGCTGTGCGCCACCCTCGGGGCATTCGCCCAATCAAAGACAGACGCCGCCACGCAACAAATTCTTGACGCTTACCGAAATAAGCAGCTCAATCCCGCGTCCAAAGTGATTATACCGGTCAATGCTCCGTTCGACTTCGAAAGCATCTCGCGCGCCACGCCTACTACGGCAGCCATAGTGCGCCTGAGCGATGGAGCCACCTTTGACGACCTACGTGCCGCAGGCCTCGAAGTAATCAGCACTGCCGGCGACGACATGGCCGTAGTGGTAGGCGACATCGAGGACATCATCGCAATGAACGATAATGCAGATGTACAAAGCTTCTCTCTGTCAGCACCGGCCAAGCCCATGCTCAACGAAACCCGCAAGCTCAACGGCGTCACCACAATACACAATGGAGAAGACCACCTGGACCAGCCATACAAGGGCAAAGGCGTCATATGCGGCATATACGACACAGGCATCGACCCCAACCACGTCAACTTTCTCACATCCGACCTCTCGAACACACGCATCAAGACGCTGTTCCACTTCTACTCCTCCAACGGTATGTTCAACAACTACACCGACTATGACGCAATAAGCCGGTTCTCCACAGATGTCACCTCCAGCACACACGGCACGCATACGCTCGGCATCATGGCCGGCTCGTTCAACCGTAGCGGAGGACGCACAGCCATCCTGACCTCGAACGGCAGCGTGCAAGTGCGCAGCACCATCAAAAACCCATACTATGGCATGGCTCCCGAAGCCGACCTCGCGGTAGCCTGCGGCGCACTTTATGACGCCAATACCTGCTCCGCTGTCAGCAAAATCGTAGACTACGCCGTCAAAAACGGACAGCCCGCAGTCATCAACCTCAGCATCGGACGCAAAAGCGGCCCGCATGACGGAACAAGCAACTTCGGACAATATATGGAACGCCTCGGCAAAAAAGCCATCATCTGCATCTCGGCAGGCAACGACGGCGATGCTCCCATATCATTATCCAAACAGTTCAGCGCCTCGGACAAAGAGCTCAAAACCTTCTTCGTAAATGCAAACCCCGACACACGCGGAACAGCAGTCTTCAGCATCTGGGCTGACGACAACCGCGAGTTCACCGTCAAAGCCGTAGTATACAATAAAGTCACCAAAAAGATTGTCAACCAAGTTACACTCACAAGCACGCAAGGTATACTCGCCACCAGCAACTACACCGTTCCGTCATGCATCCACAGCAACGAATTCGATGAGGCTTACACTGACAGCTATATCAACTGCACATATAGCGACAACGCCTCCACCAATAAACGCTACTCGGCCAGCATTGATATGGTTCTCGGATACAACACCACAGCCAACGCCGACAAGCACCTCGTAGCCGGACTTATCATCGAAGGCAAAGACGGCGCCAAGGTACAATGCTCGCTCAATAACGTCTCCGGCGGATTTTATATGCAGTCGCTCGGCCAAAAAGGATGGTCAGACGGCAATGCCGACTTCACCATCAATGACCTTGCCTGCGGCAAAAACGTCATCGCTATAGGCGCTTACAACAACCGCAGTGGCTTCCCCACACTCAGCGGCAGCCTATACGGCTACAACGATCCGGCTCTCAACATCGCCGGCGCTATTGCGCCCTACTCATCCTACGGTGTACTATACGACGGACGCAAACTTCCGCATCTCTGCGCCCCCGGCACCTGCGTAATTTCCTCCTACTCTAAATACTACACCGATGCAGGATATGTAGACACCAGCACCTTATCGGCCGAATACAACGACACCAAACACAACCGCAAGAGCTACTGGTGCCAAAGCACCGGCACATCCATGTCCTCGCCCGCATTCGCCGGAAGTATCGCTCTTTGGCTTCAGGTCAACCCGAAGCTCACCATTGACGAAGTCATCGAAATCGCCACAATGACAGCCACCAAAGATGAGCAGACCACAACAACCGGCAACGCCGTACAATGGGGTGCAGGCAAATTCAACGCCCTGGCCGGCCTCAAGGAAGTGATGAAACGCGTTGGAGTCAATGACATTCGCATCGACGAACAAGGCATACTTGTCACTCCCGCCGGAGCCAAGGCCTACGAAATCAGCGTCCCCGGAGCCAAGAACATCAATGTCCGCCTCGTGTCCATGACCGGCGCCATCATTCGCGACATCAATGCCACCGGCGACACATACGCCCTCGATTTGACAGACACACCCGCAGGCGTATACGTCCTCAGCATCAACAACGGCGCATATGCCGAACGCATACTCGTACGCTGACATACAGACCGATACACCATTAGCACCAATCCCGCGATTGCAGAACATCTCATCTGCGGTCGCGGGATTGGCGTTTACCACAACACCGATATACCGCAACAACTATGCGCAACCACACACCACTATCAAGTAAAATCTTGACAGCCATCGCAATAGCACTGCTAAGCGCTGCATCCGAGACAACATCCTTTGCATCGGTGTTCGATGCGCGTACCACCGCCATATTGGCCGCCGACGCCGCCAAAGCCCGGCGCGCAAACGCCCGGTCGACAGCCGTCACACCCACGCTCTACTACCCGGTTATCATCGAAATAGACGACGAGAGCGCACTCGACGACATTGACGCACTCGGAACCGTAATATGGCGCCGCCGCGACAACATACTGCTCGGCTGCGTCCCCAGACAAAATATCGCGCAGCTGCAAGACATCGCGCACGTATCATCCGCCTCCATAGGCGCTCGCCTTTCGCTGGCCTCGGACCGCTCGCGCCAATGGTCAAACGTAGCGCCCGTATACGACGGAACAGCCTCCGACAAATGCGGCACGCTGGACGGCAGCGGCGTCACCGTAGGATTGTGCGACATCGGCATCGATCCAAACCACATTGCATTCAGACACGACGGCGATGCAGCCGCACCGTCACGCATCAGCGTCGTCACCCATTACGTAGACAGCACAGCCCGGCGACTCATCGCCGACACACCCGAGGCAGTGGCCGCATGGGCCACTGACACCCCGGACGAAACACACGGCACACACGTCTGCGCAATCATGGCCTCCGGATACAAAGGCAACCCCTACCACGGATACGCCCCCGGAGCCGACATCGTGGCCACCACCAGCCAACTATACGACGTCGCTCTACTATGCGGCATCGAAGACGTCATCGAACGTGCCCAAAGCCTCGGCCAACCCGCCGTCGTCAACCTCTCCATATCATCGCTCATAGGTCCGCGCGACGGCACAGATGCCGTATGTCGATACATCGACAAATGCGCCCAAGACGCCGTGATATGCTTCGCTGCAGGCAATTACGGACAATCCAAATTCGCCATACACCACGACTTCACCACCCAAGCACCCACCGTCGGCACCATCATAGACAACCGCGTCACCTGGAGTGGAATGGACGTCAACGGATACACCGACATCTGGGGACATGACGACACCCCGCTGCAATTGCGCGTAATCATCTACGACTTCGACACCAAAGCCATAATATACCGCTCACCATGGCACGGCGGCCCGACCAACCCCCGAGGCACAGCCACACTCTCCGCAGGCACAGCCGGAGCCTGGAACGAAGGCACATACAGCTCCGAAAGCTCCATCACAATATCCTGGGACATCGACAGGCACAACGGACGCACGCACTTTGCCGTACTCTCGGACATGCACTCCCTATCCCTACGCCAATCCGGCCCGTGGTCACGATACTACTTCGGCTACGAAATCCAAGGGACACAAGGCGCATCCGTAGACATATACGCCGACGGGACACAAACATTTCTGCGCTCCTGCGGCATCCCGGGCATGAGCGAAGGCACCGCCCGAGGAGCGTTCAACAACCTCGCCTCACCATCCGGTGTACTCGCCATCGGCGGATACGACAACCGCGCCACCGTCCCCATGCTCGACGGCAGCGAAACAACATACAGCGGCATCAACCCCGGATACCCCATGCCATACACCAGCTACGGCAACACCTTCGACGGCAGACACATCCCCGACTTCTGCGCCCCCGCCAACACCGTCATCTCGGCCATGAGCCGCTACTACCGCGAAGCCCATCCCGAAGGTTACAAAGTCCTGAGCGAAACCACCGCAGCCGACGACACCCGATACGCATGGTACGACGAAGGAGGCACATCCATGGCCTCGCCCGCCGTCGCCGGCATCGTCGCACTCTGGCTACAAGCCGACCGCACGCTCTCGGCACAAGACATACGCGACATCGTCGCCCATAGCGCACGCACCGACCTCCCCGACCCCGCCAATCCCCGCTGGGGCCTCGGAGCCATCGATGCCGCCGCCGGCCTCAAGTACCACCTTGACCACCAAGGCATATCCGACATCAGCATCGACACCCCCGACATCCACCCCATCGCCACCCTCTATCACGACCTCCTCGGCCGTCCCCTCCCGGCCCCCGCATCCGCCGATATCACAAGGAAATCAGCATCCGCCAATTCCACATTCCACATTCAACATTCCACATTAATTATTCGCACCGACATCTACCCCGATGGCTCCCGCCGCACCACCCTCCTCCGCCGATAACCCCCGCGAAAACTCTTATTATTTACACACAGCCAGCAAAATTAACTTTATTTAAATTTACCGTGTATCAAAGTATCTCATGCAAGCTTTTATCTTTGCAGAAAATATGTAGGTCTGCCAGTTTCATTATGTTAAACAAAGACATCAATATATCTCACATTAGGACCTCTGCCGAGGGTAAATTTGAAGTTCAAACAAACGAGGAGCACAGTCACAATGTCGCCGAACTCGCCAAAAAGTTTGCACAACAATTCGGCATGCCTGAATGGGGGTACCTCATCGGGCTACTGCACGACAGAGGCAAGGACCGTTTTTCATTTCAACAGTACATTCGTCAATCCAACGGACTACCATACAAGCACTGGTCCGGAGACAAGGACCATGCCTACATTGGCGCACTTGTCGCACAAAAAACATATCCGAACCTTTCTATGATAATCGGCAATGACATTGCCGGTCATCACCGCGGTCTATACAATACCGACGAATTACAATCTCTGCTTAAGTCTCCTATTCCAGAAGGGATTGATACGAGTGTTCCTAAATGTACATTAAATCCGCCACATAAAATTGGTATTACAGACGTCAATCACGTTTGTCGAATGTTATTCTCCTGCCTGGTAGATGCAGATTACTTGGACACCGAGCAGTTTATGTGTCCGGAGACAAGCAAACTACGTGCTCCATATGAAGACATGCAATCCTTATCTTCGAAAATGGATTGCTGGCTCAACAGTTTTAAGTCAGTTCCTGACAATGCCCTAAACAGCATTAGAGGCAAAATACAACAATGTTGTCGCGAAAAAGCGAACAATTCGCCCGGGTTCTTCGAACTTACAGTGCCTACAGGTGGAGGGAAAACCATCTCATCAATGGTGTGGGCTATAAACCACGCTTTGAAGTTTGGCAAAAGACGCATCATCATCGCCTTGCCATATACCAGTATCATTATACAAACCGCACAAATACTTAGATCGATATTTGGTGACGAAAATGTCCTTGAGCATCACAGTGTCGTCAATGAAGACAAAGAAGACGAACGTATTAAACTCGCGAGTGAGAACTGGGACAGCCCTATTATTGTGACCACTAACGTTCAACTTTTCGAATCATTTTTTGCGAACAAGCCGTCAAAATGTAGAAAATTACACAATATCGCCAATAGCGTAATTATACTCGATGAAGCGCAAGCAATTCCACGCAAGTTTCTACAACCTATACTTGATGCGCTTAAGTGTTATGTATACTCGTTCGACGTCTCCGTCCTGTTCTGCACAGCAAGCCAACCCGTTCTTACCGGGGTCAGAAATGGGCGAGGAGCAACGCTCAATGGCATAGATTCAAAATGCGTAACCCCACTAATTGCGCCTAATATGCGGTTGCATGACATCTTACGGAGAGTTAGTATTGAATTCAAAAATGAGCCATATACTTCATCTGATATAGCGAGCATGGTCTCCGATTACAATCGCTGCCTATGCATTGTTAATACTCGAAAATTGGCTCTTGAGATATTCAAATTACTTCCTAATGGACAAGGATACTACCACCTATCACGTATGATGTGTCCCATGCATATACGGCACACACTGAACAACATCAAGGATGCTTTGTCTAATTGTCAAACCTATGTACGAGTTATTTCCACGCAGCTTATCGAAGCCGGCGTCGACATCGATTTTCCCATAGTCATGCGTCAGAAAGCAGGATTAGATTCAATACTGCAATCCGCCGGACGATGCAACCGCGAGGGCAAACAAACCACAGGTCAGACCATCGTATTTGATATCGCCGGACATAAAGACTACGGTGAAATAAAATCTGCCGTATACGCCACGAACGAGTTATACGACCGCAATGCACAGGCCGATTGGTTCGCCCCCGAAACGGTTTCACAATACTACAACATACTCTATAGTAAGACAGACTCTTTTGACGAAAAGGGGATTTCTCAAAGCCTCGCATATCCTTACGAAGCTGCGTATGAAACCGCAGCCAATGCATTTCACCTCATTGATGATACACAAAATAAGGTTGTAATCGTTAACTATGGGGACGCAGACAAACTGATTAGACAAGTCAAGGAATATGGACTAAATAAAACTCGAATGCGTCAGCTCGGACAATATGCAGTATCTATCCCTATGTATGTTTTCAATAGTTTTTTAGACAACAGCATAGCCGAAGAAGTATCTGACGGTATTTTTTACGTCAGCAATCCGAATCAATACGATGACACAACAGGATTGCTATTAGAAAACAAATATTTAGAGCAAATCAATATAATATAATATACTTTGACAAAGAGTACGGGCTTGAAGTCTGGGGCGATTACGCATGCTTCACACGTCCCGAATTAAAAGTGGAACGTGTAAGTTACGATGTCATCACACCATCGGCCGCACGCAACATTTTCCAAGCCATTTTTTGGAAACCTGCCTTCCAATGGCAAATAACCCGCATCGAAGTACTAAACCCAATAAAATGGATTGGAGTAAGGCGTAACGAAGTCGGTGCTGTAGGTGCGGCCAAACCGAATGCGCAACCAATCATTGCCACAGAGAAGCGTCAGCAACGAAATACCCTAATGCTTAGAGATGTACGATACCGGATATACGCCAAGATGATATATATTAGGCCAAACGAACGCAAAGGCGAAAGTCGTCATGCACCCGGTCTAGATGAGAATCCTGGTAAATACCAAGGTATATTTGAGCGTAGAGCATCCCAAGGTCAGTGTTTCACCACTCCCTATTTAGGCACTCGCGAGTGTTCGGCATATTTCAAGTTGCTGGACGAAAACGCCAAATCAGGTGCAGACTTGCTTCAAGAAGACCGAGACTTTGGAATAATGCTGTATGACATCGATTTCTCAGATCCTAAGAACTTAACACCAATGTTCTTCCGCGCAAAAATGACAAACGGCATCATTGACGTGCCTTCACCCGATAGTCCCAATATTCTAAAATGATACTTAAAGCATTATACGACTACTATTATGCGGTCAAAGACATGCCGCGTTTAGGCATGGAAGACGTGGAAATTGCCTATATCATCGTGATTGATAGGAATGGCAACTTCAGAAGAATCGAGTCTACAAAAAAAGACGACGGAAACTATGCCAGTTTTCTTGTTGCAAAGAATGTTGACCGATCAAGCGACATAACGCCTAAAATTCTGTATGACAACGCAGAATATGCGCTTGGACTATGCAAAGACACAGACGCAAAGAAAAGGCTAAAAGCAGCAAAAAAACATGAATCTTTTATCCAAAAAACCAACGGCATAGCCGAGCACAATCCTAATGACAGATCCTTGCAAGCGCTGAACACATTTCTAAAGAAACCTACCGAAGTAATTTTGGCTGAATTAGAGCAAGATACTCTATACAAAGAAATTACCAACGCCGACAACACCACATACATTACTTTCCAGCTTTCAGGTGAAGACGAAATTATTGCCGGTAAAGCACGTCTATACCAATACCTGATTGAAGAAAAATATTACGACAGTCAAGCAAAGCAGGGCATTTGCCTTATTACCGGTAATAAGGGTCCTATCGCTCGAACAATAAGCAAGATTAAGCTTCCTTTTGAAAAAAGCGCAACTATGGTCGGCGCTCAAGTAAGCTGCGGATACGATTCATACGGCAAAGAACAGGCATTCAATTCTCCGATATCCCTTGAAGCAGAATTTGCCTTCACAACTGCACTAAACGCACTTTGTAAGAATAACTCGAAGAACAATGTAAAAATAGGCAATCGCAGTTTTATTTACTGGTGTTCAAAGCGAAATCAAACCGCAATAGACACTGAAAATGGGCTATACTCATTCTTAGGGCTAAAATTGGATTCTGCCCCTAATGATCCGAACAAAGGTCTGAATAATGTACATAAAGTGTTTAATGGCATTTGGTCGGGCGAAATCAAAACAGTTCTTGACGACCATTTTTATATGTTGTGTATGTACAAACCATCCGATGGCCGCAACTCTGTTGTATCTTGGTCTGAAATGCCTTTAAAGGACTTGGCACATAACATCATTTGCCATATGGATGATATGGAAATAGTCGATTACAGGAAAAAAGAATACCAACGTCCTTATTGCGGTGCATACAACATACTCAAATCAATAGCTATCAATGAAGACTTGGCAAACGTTCCATCGTCCTTGGCTGAAGGAGTCATTGCATCCATCGTCAATAACGTGCAATATCCATTCTCTTTATATACAGCTGCATTAATCCGAATAAGAGCGAACCTAAGTATTCCATCTGAACAAGCCAAAGCAGCCGTCATCGACCAGCGTCACCAGACCATCTCACGAATGGCTATACTCAAAGCATACATCAAAAGAAGCAAAACAACCAATATCAAACTAAATTCAATGTTAGACAAAAACAACTCCAACCCGGGCTATCTCTGCGGACGACTTGCCGCAGTGCTCGAAAAGATTCAAAGTGATGCCTCTTGTGGAGACTCTATCCGTACCCGTTATATGGGCGCTGCCTCGGCTACGCCCTCGGCCGTGTTCCCCACAATGCTGAGCGTGTCGATTCATCATTCCGAGAAAATAGAGAAAGACAGTATACGTATATTTTACGAAAAACTTAAGGCCGAGATCCTGTCCAAGCTACCCGCAACAGGCTTCCCTACACACATAAATCTCATCGACCAAGGTTGCTTCTTCATCGGATACTACCACCAAAGGGCTGACCTATACACAGCCAAAACAAAAGACGAGACAATAGAAAACAACAATTAACAACATATAAAAACTTAAACAACTATGGCTGAACTTACAAAACGTATAGACTTCGTATACATCTTTGATGTTCAAGACGGCAATCCCAACGGCGATCCCGATGCAGGCAACCTACCGCGCGTAGATGTAGAAACCGGCGTGGGTCTGGTCACAGATGTATGCCTCAAACGCAAAATCCGCAACTATGTCGACATCGCAAAAAGTGGAAATCCTCACTTCGACATATTCATTCGAGAAGCAGCGGTACTGGACACGCTCGTAAATGACGCATACGAAGCTCCCGAAGTGAAAAACGCAGACAAAAATAAAGCCAAAGACAAAGCGCAAAAAGTACTCTGCAACCGATACTACGACATTCGTGCCTTTGGTGCCGTCATCGCCACGTCAAAAAAACAAGGCCAAGTACGTGGTCCAATTCAGCTTACCTTTGCACGTTCCATCGACCCCGTTGTATGCCAGAGCCACACAATCACACGCATGGCCGTCACCAAAGAAGACTCGAACAGCGATAAAACCATGGGACGCAAGGCAACAATTCCCTACGGTCTATATCTTGCTCACGGATTTGTTTCGGTCAATCTTGCAAAACAGACCGGCTTCAACACCGAAGACCTCGACCTGCTTTGGACTGCATTGCTAAATATGTTCGATAACGACCGTTCCGCCGCAAAAGGACTGATGTCGGCACGCAAACTCATACTCTTCGAGCACTCTTCACCACTTGGCAATGCTCCTGCAAACGTACTTTTTGATCGAGTGAAAGTCCAAAGAAAAGCAGACGTCTCCACACCTCGTAGCTTCGAGGACTACGAAGTCTTCATCAACCGGGATGACATGCCATCCGGAATCACGGTACGCGAACTACTGTAATGCCCGACACGTCCAAATACACCGACGAGCAAATGCTCCTATTGTCGGGGATACAGCACTATGTGTTTTGTCCCCGACAATGGGCGCTTATACATATCGAACAAGCATGGGCAGACAATACTCTTACAGCCGATGGCATCATTAAGCACCAAAACGTAGATGACCCATATCGACGCGAGCGCAACGCGACCGAGATATTGACTCTGCGAGGTATCCGCCTGGTTTCCTACCAATTAGGGCTTTCTGGCATAGCGGACGCCATCGAAGTATATCCCAATGCCGATGCGCCTAAGGCCAAAAAGGACTTACTCGGAAGTATGCAATACAATATCATTCCTGTCGAATACAAGCGAGGGCGACGCAAGGCCAGCGACTGCGACCGTATCCAAGTCGCTGCGCAAGCTATCATTCTAGAGGAAATGCTCGACATAGCCATACATACCGGCGCAATTTTCTATTGGGAGGAGCGGCGTCGCGAAGTATTCGACATAACCGATAAACTTCGTAAATCAGTACGTGACATATCCACCATAATGCACAATCTTAGCGAACAAGGAATTACGCCACATGCTGTATACAGCAAACACTGCAAAGCATGTTCACTTTTCGACATCTGCGAACCTTCACTTGCGACCAAAAGCGTTCACAAATATTTGGCGACCGAACTATATGAAGAGACTACTTAATACATTATATGTCACCACCGAAGATGCATACCTAAGCAAAGACGGCACTAATGCCGTAGTTTCGGTTAAAGGTCAGGAACGATTTCGCATTCCGATACAGAATGTAGAATCAATTTGCACCTTCGGGTATCATGGCGTCAGTCCAAGCCTTATGAAATTGTGCGCAGAACAAGGCGTGGCTCTTAACTTCTTTAACGCCAACGGATCCTTCATTGCTCGAATTCAAGGCCCCGTAAATGGCAACGTACTATTGAGAACAAAGCAATATGCCATAGCCAAAGATGCAGACACTACATTAAAATATGCAACAAGGTTTATTTCTGCAAAAATATTCAATTCAAGAGTTGCGTTGCGTCGCTTTGTTCGAGATCATAGTCAAAGCCCCGGTGTTGATGTAGTATCAAACTGTGCCGAAGTATTAAGGGCGAAAGTAAACGCCACAAAGTCCGCAAAATCCCTTGATGAGCTACGCGGAATCGAAGGTGATGCAGCCGCTTTGTACTTCAAGGCCATGCCATACCTACTAATCAACAAAACAAAATACTTTGTGTTTGAAGGGCGCAACCGTAGGCCGCCACGCGATGCCGTCAACGCTATGCTTTCGTTCGGATATACACTATTGGCCAACGATTGCGCATCTGCTTTAGAAGGGGTAGGATTGGATCCGGCTGTAGGCTTTCTTCACGCCCTCCGCCCGGGTAGACAATCTTTAGCATTAGACCTAATGGAGGAATTTAGATCGTACCTTGTCGACCGACTCGTAATCTCACTGATCAATAACCGACAAATCCGCCTTTCGGACTTTATAGTACATTCTTCAAATGGTGATTTCCCGGTGATGATGAACGATGATGGCCGTAAAAAATTCCTTACTGCATGGCAGAACAGAAAGAAAGATGAAATAACGCACCCTTTTTTAGACGAAAAAACTTGTTTAGGTATGCTTCCTCACATCCAAGCCATGCTACTGGCTCGACATATGCGAGGAGATTTAGATGATTACCCTCCTTTCTTAGTCAAATAATAATGTACCTCCTAATAACATACGATGTTGATACAACCACTGCAGCCGGACGCAAAAGACTACGACAAGTTGCCAAATGCTGCCAAAATCATGGTCAACGCGTCCAAAACTCGGTTTTTGAGTGCTCACTATCACCTGCCGATTTTGTCGGGCTACGGAACATGCTAATCCAAATTATAAACAATTCCACCGATTCGATACGCATCTATCATTTAGGCAAAAATTACAACTCCAAAATTGAGTTTTATGGAATCAAAACATCTTTTGATTTTAATGGAGAGCTTATAGTTTAGACTTATTATCTACATACATCGTTTCATTGTGCAAAACAATAATTCCATACAAATAGACATTTCCTATATATTAGTCAAGTGCTTTTATTCCTGTGTATGCCGATAGTAACAAATGCGAAGCTATAGTACTGCACTCAGCACCACACATATCGCAACATCTAAATTCCAGACAATTAACACAACAAATAAATTTAAAACAGCAAGAACTCCATTACATGTTTGCCCACATCGCAAAAACAGCGCCGTATCTATCTGTTTATTAGCCTTTGACAAACTGGCAGTCGCGCCCCCTACGGGCGCGTGAATTGAAACGGCTTTTACGTCTATGGTTATAAACTCTGGATAAGTCGCGCCCCCTACGGGCGCGTGAATTGAAACATAGACCGCACCGAAATGCCGACTAATAGACAGGCGTCGCGCCCCCTACGGGCGCGTGAATTGAAACTTGAACAACACCGCTTTCGGTAGTCTTGGAGGCGTCGCGCCCCCTACGGGCGCGTGAATTGAAACCTTAGTCGGCATCTCATTTATGGTAGGGAAGCCGGTCGCGCCCCCTACGGGCGCGTGAATTGAAACGGGGCGCGGCGGAACAATTTACCACGCGCCCCGGTCGCGCCCCCTACGGGCGCGTGAATTGAAACCACTTTTATTTTGTCCCTCTGAGGATTACTTGGACGTCGCGCCCCCTACGGGCGCGTGAATTGAAACTTTTTCAGGAACGGCAGGATTGTTGTTATTACTGTCGCGCCCCCTACGGGCGCGTGAATTGAAACCTCACCACGTTTTTTAACTGTTACAGGAGAAAAAGTCGCGCCCCCTACGGGCGCGTGAATTGAAACATCACCAGGCAAAACTTCCTGATGGAAGAACGGTAGTCGCGCCCCCTACGGGCGCGTGAATTGAAACATACCATTTTATTTTTTATGTGAGACATCATCGAACAGTCGCGCCCCCTACGGGCGCGTGAATTGAAACTATAACTTGTAAGTAATCAGATATTGTATTAACGGTCGCGCCCCCTACGGGCGCGTGAATTGAAACTCTCTTTTGAGTACTGAACGTATATCTACTGAGGTCGCGCCCCCTACGGGCGCGTGAATTGAAACCCAGCTTTGGCGCGAATACTTACGCGGAAGGCCTTGTCGCGCCCCCTACGGGCGCGTGAATTGAAACTCTTTCTGTTCGCGACGTGCCTCGCGATGCTCTAGTCGCGCCCCCTACGGGCGCGTGAATTGAAACCTGCCTACGAACTGTCGAACGCGCGAGTTTAAGTCGCGCCCCCTACGGGCGCGTGAATTGAAACGTTTCAGGTCAAAATCGAGCGCGGACGGCGCTTCGTCGCGCCCCCTACGGGCGCGTGAATTGAAACTAATCCCGATAATAATCATCATCTGCATACCATGTCGCGCCCCCTACGGGCGCGTGAATTGAAACACAGCCGGCGCCGGGGCTAAATCATAAAATTAAAGTCGCGCCCCCTACGGGCGCGTGAATTGAAACATAATTTACAAATATTAAAAGGAATATAACGATGCGTCGCGCCCCCTACGGGCGCGTGAATTGAAACGGTAATCTTGAGAGATGCACATACCTCATCAAGGTCGCGCCCCCTACGGGCGCGTGAATTGAAACATCAATGGTCATAGTCGAGAAAAAGACAAGGTCAGGTCGCGCCCCCTACGGGCGCGTGAATTGAAACATATTGCCTTGATTATATGCCTGTTGAGCCGAAGTCGCGCCCCCTACGGGCGCGTGAATTGAAACAGTATTTTCAGCAGCCGATTGACGGTATGCAATAGTCGCGCCCCCTACGGGCGCGTGAATTGAAACCTTTGTGCGAAGACGATGCGCGTAAAATCGCCCTGTCGCGCCCCCTACGGGCGCGTGAATTGAAACTTGCTGTCTCCTCCGATGTCGCACATCCTCTCTAGTCGCGCCCCCTACGGGCGCGTGAATTGAAACATACCAAGAGAAGTAAGACCAGTACCGATACCTGTCGCGCCCCCTACGGGCGCGTGAATTGAAACTGAGTGGAAGGCCGCCTCGACTGCTAAACTACGGTCGCGCCCCCTACGGGCGCGTGAATTGAAACTTGGATTGAATGGTATCCCTGAATTTATAGGGTGTCGCGCCCCCTACGGGCGCGTGAATTGAAACATTAAGCGGAAGCCGTACTCGTTGCCCCATATAGTCGCGCCCCCTACGGGCGCGTGAATTGAAACAATAACGACGCGCAGAAGCAGAAAGAAATCGAAGTCGCGCCCCCTACGGGCGCGTGAATTGAAACACGAGGAATATAGGGGGAACGATAGTTACTCATGTCGCGCCCCCTACGGGCGCGTGAATTGAAACCGCGTATATGCCAGCCTTTTGTGTGCACGTCCCATGTCGCGCCCCCTACGGGCGCGTGAATTGAAACACTAATTCTTTACCTCCTTATGAGGATATGCCTGTCGCGCCCCCTACGGGCGCGTGAATTGAAGATGAGTACCATCCTGTTGCGGTTTGATGTAGGATTATAATGATACACAACGAAGCCGTCTGCTTAGAAGGCAGAAAAATTGAGGGTTAAGTAGCTGAGAGATAGGCACTTAAAAATGCGATGTGCAAAAATGCGCAAAAAAATACGCGATTATTCGGGGGTGCCGGGGGTGGGTTTTTTGTTGGGTCTTTTGTTGGGGCTTTGGTCGGGGCTTTTGTTGGGGCTTTGGTCGGGGTTTAGGTCGGGGGTTTGGTTGGGACGGAGGGGACGGAGGCCGGGGGCGGCAGCGGAGAGGTCGGAGCCGAGGGGGTGGAAGGTGGCTACAACTTTGGCAATGCCGAGGATGTCGGAGAGCGGTACATCGATGTCGGAGTATGCAGGATTGAGACTGCGCAAGGTCAGGGTGTCGATGTCGTTGTTATATGGGGTGTCGATGTCGTCGGTATATGGGGTGTCGATGTCGTCGGTATATGGGGTGCGGTCGGCGGTCTGCTTGTCTGAGGCGGTGGCGCGGTCGTCGGTAGGGCGTTCATTAGCGGCGGTGGCGCTGTCGGTGTGGGAATAGAGCTGTTTGACGAGGGTGCCGGAGGGGGTGGCGAAAAGGTATACGGAACGAGGGCAAAGTGGGTCTCCGCGATAGAGGCGGCGGCAGTATAGGGTGTCGCCGTCATGGATGAGGGGGAGCATGCTGTCGCCGGTGGCTGTAGCTGTGAAGTCGTATTCAGGTGCAATGTCGAGGATGTCGCGCCATGTGTCGGCGATGACGGGCTGCGGCTCGATGTCCCACGCGCCTGCTGCGATATGGCCGTTGTAATGCGGCCGCTGAGTGTGCGTGTCCGGCAGAACCATCGCGCCCTCGCCCGTCAAGAGCCAATCTACCGAGATACGCGGATATGCGTGCGCGAAACGGCGTGCGGTCTGCTCTATACTGTACCCACCTGACCCTTTCAACATCTGCGATACGCCGGACTTCGATATGTGTAAGGCATCGGCAATATCCTGCTGCTTGTGGATTACACCATTATCTTTTAGATAATCAATTGCTTGGCGTAGTCTTACTTGTGTATCTAAATTTCCCATATCATGTAAATGTGGTTAAAACCCAAACAAAAGTTTAGGTAGCTATTGTCCTAAACAAAAGTTTAGGCTAATTTTGTGGTCGAAAAAGTGCGCTAAAACGTGCGCCCAAAGGTACGGAAAAAAGTGGGCTTTTTCAAGCGAACAAATAAAACGACTACGAAAATGGAAATAGAGAAGAAAGATGATTTGGTGCTCAGGCGCACCACTGAGTTGCAGGAGCAACGGCAGGCTCGCAACGCCGAGATTTCGGCGGAGTGGGAAGAGCTGCGCCGCATCCCCGGTCAGAGCCGAGGAGAGATTGCGCGATACCTCGCGAAGAAGTACGGCTTGGTGTCTCCATCCTCCGTGTACGAGATACTGCGTCAGCAGCGGAAGGAAGGAGGTGCGGTATGAAGAAGTTCTATGCCACCGTACAGACGTTGAAGTCCACAACCGATTTCGGTCGTCAGATAAGCGCCTGCGTGTATGCGAAGTACAACCACGCATTGCTGACCGAGGCACAGCTGCCGGAGATATTTAGTACGCTCGACGAGTGGACTGCGGCCATCATCGACATGCACCCGCGGTACAAGAAGATGTATATACACTCGTATGGCTTTCTGCCGTATACCTGCGGCTACGGACGCCTGTCCGAGCAGCGCGATGCACCGCAGATATGGATGTCCGCCTCGAAGGCGCCTACGATAGACGACAGGAAGTCGTTCGTGCTTCAGCTGGAGCCTGTAGAGATAGACTACACCACGGAAGGAGGTGCGGTATGATTGGCGAGCGTCCTACCATCGATCCGCGCGGTCGGTACTCGGCTGCGCAGGCCGGCGAGCTGTTGGGAGTTGATAAGGCCACGGTAAACCGCTGGGCGCGCAAGGGGCTGCTGCCTCGGCGCATATCGAAAATCAACGGGCGGATACGATATATCGGCGCCGACCTCATCAAGCTATGGGAATGGGAAACGCGGTTTGTGCCGGAGTGTGAACAATGAAAAATATGAGAACAATGAAGTCGATAAGAGTAACTGAGAGGATGAAGGCTGTGATGCAGGTGGTGGCGGTGGCGCTGGTGCTGCTGTGGTGTGGATTTGGTATGCTACGCGCGATACTCCAACGTGTGGATGCGATAGTGGTCATAGGCTTCGGCGTGGGTACATGGGCTGCATGGATGCTGCTGCGAATGTCTATAGCGGAAATGCGCGAGGCGCAAAAGGAGGAGCCAGATGGGAAATAATACATCCAAGACGCACGTGCGGAGTGTGAAGCGTGTGCGCGAGGACTTCAAGAAGCGCGGTGTGTACTACACCGATGAAGCGCTGGCAAAATTGCTTAAGAGCTTCGTACCGGCAGACGTGCAGGAAGTCTATGACCCGACCTGTGGAGGCGGCGCACTGCTGGCTGTGTTCGGAGATGATGTCGCCAAGTATGGGCAGGAGATAGATACCGAAAGCGCCGAGATGACATCGCGCGGGCTGACAAATTGCATTATTTCGGCAGGCGATACACTGACATCTCCGGCATGGGCGTGGACAGAGAAGCGCTTCAGGGCAATAGTCGCTAATCCACCTTTCTCCACTCCGTGGGAACCCGATTTGGCCGAAGGCGACGAGCGCTTTAAGGATGCGCCATGCTTGGCTCCGCGTTCAAAGGCAGACTACGCGTTCATGCTGCACTGCCTGTATATGCTGGAAGATGACGGGGTAGCGGCGATACTGGAATTTCCCGGAGTGCTGTACCGCGGTGGTCGCGAGGGGCGGATACGTCAGTGGCTGGTAGAGCAGAACGTGATAGACCGCGTGGTGTATGTGCCGGGCGGACACTTCGAGGACACGAAAATCGCAACGTGCGTGATAGTGCTGCGCAAGGGCAGGACCGAGGACTATGTCACGATGGAGAATATGGAAAATGGCCTGATGCGACATGTGCCTATCGCCGAGATAGCGGAGAACGGATATACGCTGAACGTGCAGACGTATGTGCAGGAGCCTCGACCCGAGCGTGAGCCGGTGGACGTGACGGCGCTGGAGAGCAAGGCACGAGCCGGAGCGCTGCAGCGCATTGAGGCCGAGATAAACTTTTCAGCCGCAGTGGCGGAGTTGGAAGGGTGGTCGATAGAGCCTTTCCTTGATGACATTGTCGCACTGACCAATCGGCATAGGGTATGACGGAGGAGAGACGCAGGCACGGCTGCCTATACAGCGAGATGACGAATAAAGGCAGATGCTCGACCAAGTATGTGCGCGGAGCGAAACCCGTCTACTGCTTCCGCTGGGTGGCCGAGATAGTGATCCACGGCAAGCGGCATCGGATGCGGAGTACGAATTACGATAACTGCCGAAGGTGGCTGGATGACATGATCGAAAAGGCCGGGCCGATAGAGTATCGAAAATAGGTATGACCATAGGTAATAATATATAGGTTTTTAGAGGTTAGTTGAGAGATTTTTTCACAACTACAAAGCGGCGAGCTCGTGAGAGTGCAGCCGTCAGCCTCGGGGGAGTTCCCGCCGCATGTGCGGATGTGTGTCCGCTATAACGTAGAACGCATACGGTTGCTCGGGCAGCACGAGCACGAGGCACGAAGAAATAATGCGGAATGTCGAATGTAGGATGTCGAGAGACATGAGCGCAGGAGACGTCCGCAGGTCGAAAAAGAAACAGCGATGAAACAGCATTAGGCTTTTTCATAACAGTGCTAATTAAGTGTAAAATGCAGGGGCGAGGCGCGCTGCAGAGGCAGCCCCCGAGGGACAGGCCGCGAGGCCGCACCCCAAAGCGTCAGAGGCGGCGGCATCGCACTGATTTGTCTACTTTTTTCAAGTGTTTTCCCGAAAGGCCGCCGCCTCGCTACCCCTCGAAAGGGTGTGCGATAGGATAGCCGCACACGAAATTTTAGCAACGCTATGCGCGGTTCAACTCCGCGCCGAGGGACGAAATAAAATGGAATGTCGAATGTCGAATGAGCACGGCAGCATCCACGCAATACTAACAATCTAAACATATCAATTTATGGAAATGACAATCAATGTAAAAGTGGACGTGAGCGAGCGCGTAGTAGCGCTGGTTGAGCGTCTGCTGGCGGGTATGACACCGCCAAAGGCAGTGGAGGTCACCGCAGTGACTGCCACGCCGACAGAGGCGGTGGAGACGCCTAAAAACAACGTAGAGCCGGAGCCGGAGGCTGCAAAGGCAGCTCCCAACAAGGGCGCGGACACAGCTGTGCAAGCGCCTACGGCGGAGGATGTACGTCAGGCTATGGTGGAGACGCGCAAGCGTATCATCGGCGACGGCTGGGACGACCCCGAGAGTGACAGCTACAAGTTCTATCATCGGACACTGGTGTCGATGTTCAAGACGACCGCGACCCTGCACGGAGCGCCCAAGCCAAGCCAACTGGCCGAGGACGAGCGTCAGGCGTTCATCGATGATCTGGCCAAGATCTGCAAGGATGAACGAGGTAAGCTAACCAACGGGCAGGAGGTGCCTTTTTGAACGTAATGGAAACAATAAGAACAATGGAAACAATGAATGAGATGACGACAAGGGCGCACTCGGTGCTATCGCCGAGTGGCGCCGAGAAGTGGCTGAATTGCCCCGGCAGTGCGCTGTTGGAGCAGGCTATAGCCGAGGCTACGGGCGACGATGGCAGCAGCGCTACGGCGCATGAGGGCACGGTAGCGCATGCGTTGGCTGCCGAGCGTGTGTATGCGCGTCTGGGCCTCGATGGCGGCGAGCGTGATACGGTGCTGACAGTGGCGTATGCCGCGGGCGAAGTCACCGGAGAAATGGAAGAATGTGCAGATATGTATGCGGCATATATCGGCGGAGTGTATGACGGGATGAAGCAGTGCGGCGCGGTGTCTGTGGACATCGAGCAACGTGTGGACCTATCTACTGTTGCGCCGGGGTGCTTCGGCACGGCCGACTGCATCCTCAAGGGAACAGATATCGAGGGCGCGGTGGTGCATATCATCGATTATAAGTACGGCCAAGGTGTGCGTGTGCCTGCCGAGCTAAACGCCCAACTGATGCTGTATGCCTACGGAGTGCTGCGCGGTGTGGCCGATGACACGGCGGTGGTGCTGCATATCGTACAGCCGCGTGTCAGCAACGGCATCGGGCACTGGCGTACGACAGCCGGCGAGATACGCTACTGGGCGCTGGGCACCGCGCGGCCTGCGGCGGTAGCGGCGCTCAAAGACGGTGCCGAGTGTCGTTCCGGCGAATGGTGTCGCTTCTGTCGAGCGCGAGGCTGCTGCAAAGCACTGCAGGTACGGGCTACCGCCACCGGCATGCCCGATGTGCGCCTGATAAGCGATGACGACTTAGGGCGGAATGTGCTGCCACTGATACCGCAGATGCGTGCGTGGCTGTCGGCGGTAGAGGACTACGCATTAGAACGCGCCATCGGCGGCGCGGTGATACCCGGGTGGCACGTAGGCCATGGGCGAAGCATGCGCCGCATTACCGACCCGGCCGAGGTGCACAAGCGCCTTGCGGCGGCAGGGTATGATGACAGCGACATCGTCAAGCCAGAGGAGCTGGTGAGCCTGACAGAGTTGGAGAAGATAGTCGGGCGTAAAAAGTTCGCGACACTGTGTGCCGACCTCATCGACAAGCCCGAGGGCAAAGCGAAGCTGATGCCCGATACAGCCAAGCCCGAAATGTCGGACTTCAAGAAGATCTCCGACTAATGGCCAAAAAAAGTCCAATAATAATCAACCAAATAACGCAATTACGAAATGAAAAATCTTAAAAGAATAGGCGGCAAAGTGGTCTTCGGGCCGGTACGCCTGAGTTATGTACATCTGTTCGAGAAATACGCCTTCGAGGGAGAAGACAAGGAAAGCGCCAAGTACATGTGCAGCGTGCTGATACCGATGAAGGAAAAAGCCGCGTTGAAAGCCATAGAAGAAGCCATCGAGGCGGTGACCGCCGAAGCCGTGTCGACCAAGTGGCGCGGAGTGCGCCCCAAGCGCCTCGCCACACCACTGCGTGACGGCAACGAGAAAGAAGGAGCAGGTGACGAGTACACCGATGTCATGTACTTCAACGCCAAAAGCAGCCGCCGCGTGGCGGTCGTAGACCGCGACTGCGAGCCGCTGACCGACCCCGAGAGCATGTACAGCGGAGTGTGGGCCAATGTCTCCGTGTCCTTCTTCGCCTATGATGTCAGCGGCAACAAAGGTATCGGTGTAGCGCTCAATTCCGTGCAGAAGGTACGCGATGACGAACCATTCGGCGGAAGTACGGACGGCAGCCGCGACTTCGATAGCTTCGGCGGCGCGGACGATGACGACGACCTATAAAGGCATTTTTAAGGGCTTAAGGTTTTTAGGGTCTTTAGGGCCTTTAAGGATCTTAAGCCCGACTTTTTTTCAACCAAATAAAACGATACTGAGATGACATTGCGATTTACGATCAAAAATAATAGTCGCTACGCGCGTATGCTCGAGGCGCTGGAGCCGTGGCCGTTGTTGGACGCGTTGCGGTGGGGCGTAGGCATGCGACAGGTGTCAAGCGGCGATATGCTGACAGCAAATGCGTGTCGACGTACGGAAGACACCTTGCGGCTGAACGAGTACAACCGTGCGCGTACGGTGCATTCTCCGTGCGTAGAGGTGACAGTGCAGGGCCCGGTGAGCCGCGTAACTTTCAGCTGGAAAGAGGAGGATGACCATGGGGAATGATATGGTAGCCATAGCCATCGGCGGCAGCTGCCGAGCGGCCAAATGGGACAATAAAAACATATCCTTCGCCGCATTAGCCAAGCGGTGCAGTACTCCGCTGATTACGAATGAGACCATGGAGGAGTACGCCGAAATGTCCAAAGACGAGCGGCTGAAGGCTAAGGATGTCGGCGGTTTTGTCGGCGGCGTGTTGCTCAACGGCAAGCGCAACAACCGCAGCGTGCTGTCGCGCAGTATCGTGACGCTGGATGCGGACGAGGCCACGGAGGACGTCTGGGAACGCTTCTGCCGCGCTTTCGAGGGTGCGGACGCATATATTTACTCCACACACTCGCACACGGCTGAGAGGCCGCGTGTGCGCCTCGTGGTACGCACCGCACGGCCGATGATGCCGAGCGAGTACGAGGCTACAGCGCGACATATCGCAGAGCAGGTCGGCGCCGAGATGTTCGACAGCACTACCTTTGAGCCTGCACGTATGATGTTCTGGCCGTCCTGCAGCTTCGACGCCGATTTCGTGTACAAAAGGCAGGAGGGTGAAGGCGTGGCCGTGATCGAGGGTTGCGGCTATGAGAACTATGGGAATAATGGAAGCAATGGGAATAATGTAGTGCAAGAGCCTACCGAGAAGCCCGGTGTGATAGGCGCATTCTGTCGTGCCTACACGATAGACGATGCGATCGGGACGTACCTCGGCGGCATATACACCCCTTGCGACCATGCACCCGGGCGATATACCTATGCCGGAGGAACGACTTCCGGCGGACTGGTGACCTATGACGGCAAGTACGCCTACAGCCACCATCAGAGCGACCCTGCAGGCGGGCGCATCCTCAACGCATGGGACATCGTGCGCCTGCACCGCTGCAGCGGCGGTGAGGCCGAGAGCCAAAGACAAATGGAAGAGTTGGCGCTCAAAGACGGGCGAGTGAAAGACGAGATGCGGCGGACACTGGCAGCCGACTTCGACGGCATGGTAGACGAAAGCGAAATGAGCACGGAGGTAAAAAAGACTGACGATTGGCGCGACGCGTTGGAGTACGGCAAAGGCGGCGGCATCAAGCCCACACTCAGCAATTGCGTACTGATAATCGAGCATGACGAAGGTCTGGCCGGGCGGCTGTGGCACGACGATTTCAGCGGCTACGATGTAGTCGTTGGCGGACTGCCGTGGCGCGAAGATGCCGTCAGCTGGAAAGACGATGACAGCGCCAATCTGCGCGTATACCTCGAAAAGCGCTACGGCATCGAAGGGAAAGGGCGCATCGAAGATGCGCTGGTGGCCGTGATGACGTCCCACCATCGTCACCCCGTCAAGGACTACCTCGAGGGTCTGACATGGGACGGCGAGGAACGACTGGACCGCTTGGTCATCGACTACCTCGGCGCCGAGGATGACGCGTTGACGCGAGCCATGACCCGAAAGCATTTCACCGCGGCAGTCGCGCGTATCTACGAGCCGGGTGTGAAGTACGACTACTGCCTTATATTAGTCGGGCCCGAGGGCTGCGGCAAGTCTACGCTGTTCGCCGCCATGGGAGGCGACTGGTACAACGACAGCCTTACGACTATGGACGGCAAGGAAGCCATGGAGCAGCTGTCCGGTGGCTGGGTGTTCGAGCTACCCGAGATTACGGCCTTGAAGCGTTCGGAAGTCGAGAGCATCAAGAACTTCCTGTCGCGACAGTGCGACGCCTACCGCCGCGCCTACGGCCAAAGGGTAGTCCGCTATCCGCGTCAATGCGTCTTCGGCGGTACGACCAACGAAGAGTACTTTTTGAAGAGCAAGACCGGCGACCGCCGCTTCTGGGTGGTGGCCGTGAAGCCCGAGCTGCGCACACATCGGTACTTCCGGCGCGACCTCAAACGCGACCGCGACCAGATATGGGCCGAGGCCGTGTATCGCTATCGGCAGGGCGAAGAGCTGATGCTGGATGACGAGTTGGCAACGCAGGCGAAGACCCGACAAGAGGCGTACAACGATGAAGCCGACGACCCCATCAAGACTGCGTTTTTAGAGTGGTTGGATGAACCCGTGCCGCGCACGTGGGAGACGTGGGGAGCAGGGCAGCGGCGCAGTTGGTATACCGAGGATAGTCCGCTCAGGGCTATCGGGTCAGTGGTGCGTCAGCGCGTGGCGCCGAAAGAATTTCTGTGGGAAAAGTTAGGTATGACGGTAAACGATCCTAACTACAAGTGGAGGGCGCGCGATGTCTCGCGGTGGCTCAAAGAGTGTGGATGGGACGGCCCGGCTATGTCGAAACACTGCGAAAAGGCGTATGGGATACAGAAGTCATATAAGCGTCCGGGCGAAAAAACGAGCGAAAAATGAGCCGCGAGTTTGAAATTTGGTTTACCGTTTACCTTTGGTTTACCTTTTGGTTTACCGCTATCAAATTAATTGTCAACGTGTTAATCAAAGCTAAACCAAGTAAACCAAAAAAGTATACAAACAAATATATAGAAGTATATATAAATAGGCATATACGTATATATAAAAAACGTAGGCATATATACGCGTACGCGCACGCGCGCGTAGGGTTTACCAAATGGTTTACCTATTAACATAACAGACTGAAAATGAGCAAAGAAGAAATGAACGATACAAAAACTTCGAATAGTTCGGCGATTGACAAGATACCGATGTCAGCTCTGAAAACCGCACCGATTTACAAGATCGATAAGGTAAGAGTTGAAATTACGGACGAAGGTCCACGTGTCATTATAGGACCTTATGATACTCTGGCGGGCAGTATGGAGATAACGATGACAAATGAGGCTTCGGCTATGTTATTGCAGATGGAAGATGCAGAGATATGCGAAAAAACGATAACGGAAGTTGTTAAGCGCATGACGGAAAAAGCGAACGAGATGTATAAACAAGGAAAAATTAAAACCGAGGTACCGGACTTATTTTCGGCGGCTGAAAAATAAAATCGATAATGGATAAGACGATAAATGCGCTGGTGCGTCATGCCGAGACGAGCGAGAAGTCGATAGAGCGGTACCTCGTGGGCGAGTGTGAGAAGCGCGGCTGGCTGTGCTTGAAATACTCCAATATGACGGAGGCCGGCTATCCCGACCGACTGATAGTGATGGACGGCGGACTGACCGCATGGTGTGAGCTCAAGAGCGCCGGACGGCAGATGCGGCCGATACAGCAGCGGCGCTATGAGCAGCTGACTGTGATGGGTCATATCGTCAATGTGTGCGACAGCCGCGCGGCAGTGGACGACTACATACTCAGATTAGAGAGATATGCCGCAGGACTTTAAGCCGCACGAATACCAAAGGCGCGCGATACGGTATGTCGAGGATACGCCGTACTGCGCGCTATTCCTTGACATGGGACTGGGGAAAAGCGTGATTACGCTGACGGCGATACGTCGGCTGATCGATGCTGCCGAAGTCGAGCGCGTACTGGTCGTTGCACCGCTGCGAGTAGCGCAAAGCACATGGGCGCAGGAAGCCGCCAAATGGCGGCATCTGACGAGCCTGCGCGTGTCGGTGGTAGTCGGCACCGCCCGACAGCGCGAACGCGCGGCAGAGAGCCCCGCAGACGTCTATGTAACCTCGCGCGATAACTTTGTGTGGTTGGTCGGCTACTACAACGGACGACTACCGTACGATATGTGCGTGATAGACGAGCTGACGAGCTTCAAGAACGCACGGAGTGTGCGCTTCAAAGCCTTTCGCAAAGTGCGCGGCTGCTTCGGGCGTATCGTCGGTCTGACCGGCACGCCCGCGCCGAATACACTCGTGGACTTGTGGGCGCAGATGTACTGCATCGACGGAGGCGCTACCCTCGGCAAAAGCCTGACACGCTACCGCGAGCAGTACTTCAACATCGTTCGTGTCGGGTACATCCCTATCAAGGTCACGCCCAAGGCCGGGGCTGCCGATGCCATCCGTACGGCCATAGCGCCCGAGGTGCTGACCATGAGTGCCGCCGACTACTTGACACTCCCCGAGATAGTAGAACACGATGTGGAGGTGCCGCTCGATGATAAGACATACAAGGGCTACCGCTCTTTCGAGCGCGACCGCGTGGCAGAGACGTTGGCTGGCGAAGTGACCGCCGCGAGTGTCGCCGTGCTCATGGGCAAGCTCGGTCAGTACGCTGCAGGTGCGATATACACCGATGGCGGAGGAGTGCAGCACCTGCACACGGCTAAGGTTGAGGCGCTGGCCGAGATAGTGGAGGCCGCGCAGTCGCCTGTGCTGGTGTTCTACCGCTACCGCTTCGAAGTCGAGATGATAGAGGAGGCTTTGGCTCGCCAGTACCGCGTGCGGCGGTGTGATGGTGATGCCGATGTGGTGGCGTGGAATGCCGCAGAAGTGGACGTGCTACTGGCGCATCCGGCCTCGGTGGCCTACGGCCTAAACATGCAGGCAGGCGGTCATTACATTGTCTGGACATCGCTCGGCTGGGACTTGGAGCAGTACCTGCAAGCCAATGCCCGACTGCATCGGCAGGGGCAAAGGCAGACGGTGCATGTGTACCGCTTGGTGGCACGCGGTACCGTAGACGAGCGGGCTGTGGCCGCCATCGCGCGCAAGGACGAGACGCAACGCGCGATGCTGGATGCGCTGAAAATGATGTCAGATATTGATTAATAATTACTATCTTTGCATACAGATTGTTAGAATGACCAAGGACCGCGATACCATCAAGATGACCATGCGGGTAGATGCCGAGACCCACGCGCAGATACGCGTTGCGACAAGGCGAGTAGGTATGCGCAGCGCCAACGCCTTCACGGCCGCGGCGGTGCGCGTGGTCCTTGGCATGCTCGACCGATCGAGCGCGTTGCCCGGTGATACCATAGAGACCGAGATCGCGCGGAGCTTCGCGGCCTATGCCGATGCCGAGCCAACGCCAAACAATACATTACCGACCAAGCAGAGGAGGAGAAGCAGAAATGAAAAAGAGAATTGAGACACGAAGCGGCGTATATCGTCGTATGATAGTGAGCACACGGTGGCGAGCGTTGCGAGCGCAGGTGCTGCAAAAGCATCCGCTATGTCAGGAGTGCGAGCGAGCCGGGCGAGTGCGAGCAGCGTCCGAGGTACACCATATTACGCCCGTGGACAGCGTGCCGACGGTGATAGCCAAGGAGGCACTGATGTTCGCACCGAGTAACCTTGTGGCGCTGTGCCACCGCTGCCATGTAGCCGCGCACAGGCAACTGGGCAAGTATGACTACGAGCAGCGTAAAGAACGCGAGCGCGAGCAGCTCAAGGCGTTCTACGCCGAGATGTTCGGCGAGGATGCAGAACCATAAGGGGGGGGTGTTTTTTTTATTGAGGGTGGCCTTGATTAACCTCACCCCCCTCTTTTTTTTATGCGCGAGGTGATTTTGAAAATAGGGGAATGGGAACGATAAGAACGATATGAGAACAACGAAGAATATACAAGATGCGATAACGAAGTGTCTGCGGAGAGCCGGACGCTATGCACCCGGCATGCAGTATCAAATAGCCGCGCTGGCTTCGGCAATGCACACGCTGACGCTGGCCAATGCCGAGTGCGACAAGTTGGAGGGTGCGACTATTACCAACGCGACCAAGGAAGGTAAGCGCACGGTGATACATCCGGCAATTAGGGCGCGTCAGATAGCCGAGGCGAGCATTACGCAGCAGGCGAAAAACCTCGGGCTGACGATGGACGCGCTGATGAGCGAAGTCGAGAGCGATCCGCTGATCGATTTAACCCGCGAACTCAAAGAAGAAAAAAACGGCGCGGTGATACGCCCTAAGTGATATGACCGAGACCGACCGAGACCGACAGCGGCAGGCCAAGACTGCGGCGGTAGAGCGACTGGCGCGAGAGGACGTCAGCCGTTACCGTCTTGCGGCTGTGGATGGGCGGTTGGAGCAATACGTGTCGGATGTGCAGGCGGTGCTGCGCTTCCTCGGGCACTGTCGGCGGTATGGGATAGATGTGGGGGCGGTGCGGCGCTTCGCGCGGTTCTATGAGAGCCTGTATTTCCCGGGCAAGGCAGGGCCGACACGCTACCGCCTGACTCCGGTGCAGTACTTCCAGTTCGCCGCGATATACGGTTTCCGCGAAGGTGGGCGCAGGGTCACGCGCGAGGCGTGCCTGTTCGTTCCGCGCAAATACAGCAAGACCACGAGCACGGCTGCCATAGCCGCCTACGACTTGCTTTACGGAGACGCCAACGCCGAAGCATACACCGGTGCCAATAGTGCCGACCAAGCGAAAAAATGCTTCGATGTGCTGCGCGGCATCGTCAGGCGCTTAGATCCGCACGGACGTCGATATGTAGTCAACGAGCAAGCCATCAAGAGCCTGCGGAGAGACCGCACGGCCATAGCGCAGTGCCTGACGGCCAATGCGCGTACCAAGGATGGTCTGAGTGCGTCTACCGTGATTATGGACGAATTTAGTCAGGCGCGCGACAATACGCTGCTGTCGGTGCTGACAACGTCCATGGGCATACGGCGTGAGCCGCTGACGGTGATTATAACGACAGCATCCGATGTCATCGACGGTCCTTTCGCGTCGATGCTTAAAGGCTATAAAGCGATGCTGTTAGGAGATGCCGGGGACGACCCCGGCGTCTTTGCGCATTTGTTCGAGCCAGACGCCGATGATGTCGAGGACGATGTGCGCACGTGGCGAAAGGTGCAGCCGCACATGGGCATTACCGTCTCCGAGGACTTCTACCGCAACGAGTACGCCGCTGCCAAGCGCAACGGCGCCGAGGCGATGTTAGCATTTCGGACAAAGCTGCTCAACACCTTCGCCGTTTCAGACAGGCGTGCATGGATAGGCGATGAGGCCATAGCCGAAGCGATGCAGTCCGTAGACCTGACGCCCCCGACCGGCAAGAAGCTCGATGCGATGGTGGCGATAGACCTGAGCGTGCGCAACGACTTCAGCGCCGTGACCGCCGGCATCTACGACCCTACGGCCAAGGGCTACCGCTTCCATACCGCGTATTTCTTCCCTGAGGGAGCACTGGCCGGGCATCCCAACGAGCGCCAGTATCGTGCATGGGCCACGCAGGGGTATCTGCGCCTGATGCGCGGCCCCGTCATCGACTACCGCGGGATAGTCGACTATATCAACTACCTCGCCACGTGCGTGCGCATACGCGCCATAGGCTATGACGCGTACGACAGCCTGGAGGTGGTCAATATGCTCCGCAATAGCGGAGGCGAGGGCATAGTCCGCCCCGTCAAGCAGAACAACGCCAATTTCACGGCGCCTGTGTCCGCCATGGAGCACGCGATATATACCGGGCATGTGACGGTGGACGACAATCCGATAACTCGGTGGTGCTTCGCCAATGCCGTACTCGACACCGATATGATGGGCAATACAAAGCCTGTCAAGCGTAGCGAGTACCAGAAGATAGACGGAGTGATCACGATGCTGATGTCGCTGCGTCTGTTTCTGGACGCGCGGCGGTAGAATAAAGCGCCCCGGGTATCGTGTGGTGATGTCCGGGGCGCAGTGGCTGTGTGGAGGGTGTAAAACTAAGACAGCGAAAGATTAGCCAAGTCTTTTGCTAATTTGTGGATACCGTCTTCGATGCGTTTTATTTGGGCGTCCGAAATTGGCGTTTCGCCTTTTTTGTACTGGCGCATAAGTCCGGGGTTAATACCGAGGTAACGCCCTAAAGCGGAGATGTTGAACACGTTGTAATACTCGAAAAGCGAGGATATATCAAAGTTAAACTCGACTTTGCTATCAAGTTCGGCGGGGATTTCGTCCCCGTCTTCAATATAGCCGGCGCGTATTTCTTCGATACTATTGTAGAAGTCGGCCTTTGCTTCGGCTACGGTGTCGCCCGTGCCTATAAGCGTCACCATTTCGCCGTCCGTATTATAGGCAATATATGTGCCGTCTGATTGTTTTTCGATGCGTACTTTCATATGTGTGTATTTTCTATGAGTGAAAAGAGGGGGCGGGGCCGCCGCCCCCTCGGTTGAGTTAGAAGCCTATTTGTCTTTTCAGGCATTTCAGCAGCCCCTTTCGGACTTCCTGAGACCAGTGTCTTTCGACTTGGATTGTCTTACCTGTTTTTGGGTTTTTGTATTCGTCGTGTCGGCTTCCGTGGCGGACGAACACGAACCCATGTTCCTTTGCGATTTTGATTAATTCATTCCATGTCATATTTTATTATGTCTTAGTTTTACATAGGCAAAGGTATAACAAATTTGTTATATAGCAAAATTGTAATAGTTAAACTTTGTTAAACTTTTTCTAAAAGCGGCGAAATAGGGCAAAAAGTGCCGTCACTTTTCGCTTAACGGTCGGCTATGTAGAGGGGCATGTTTAGCGCCCCGGATATATGACCGAAAGAAGCAAGAACGATATACGAGAGACGGGCGGCGTGTTTGGCGGGCTGCGGCGTGTCGTGGGCAAGTATTTCCAATATGGAAATAGTCGGCGCACACGGTGTATGCGGCGCGAGGTGACTATTGACCGCAGCCTGCTGATGACGGAGACTGCGCACGATGTGCCGGTCAACAGCGTTGCGGACGCTATGGGCATCGCGGTAGTCAACCGCTGTGTCCAGTTGATAAGCGGTGCGGTGTCGTCGCTGCCGTTGCGCCTGCTGGCGTGTGGGGCGGACGGCGTATTCGCCGCAGTGCCCGAAGGCGATGCCAACAACCTCCAGTATCTGTTATCCGTGCAGCCCAACGACCGCGACAGCGCAGTAGAACTTTGGGCGCGCGCCGTGCAGCAAATGCTGCTGCTCGGCAATGCCTACATCATACCGCGCTACTTCGAGAGTGCGCCGTACGCGCTGATGGAGCTACGTCTGGTCGGTGCCGATGCCTCCGTGGTATATGACCGCTACAGCGAGACGTACACCGTGACAGACCTTGCACAAGGGCTGTCGGGGAGATATGCCGAGGGCGATATAGTGCGGCTGAGCTGTCCGAGCTATGACGGAACGCCTGTGGGTGTAGGGCTGATAGCAGCCGCCAATACCGCGTTGCGGACAGTTGCCACTGCCGACCGCGAGATGCTGCGGCGTTTCGCCAACGGCTGTATGCCCACCGGTTTTATTACCAATCCTCGTACGGTTGAAGGGTACGGAGAAGTGCAGGATGAGGAGCTTGACCGTCTGGCCGGCGCGTTGCGCTACAATATGCGCCACGGCGATTACCTCAACGTGCTGTACGGCAATGCCGAGTTCCACGGAGTGCAGATGACGGCGCAGGACGCTCAGTTCGTGCAAAATCGTCAATGGGCGTTACGTGACATCTGTCGCTTTTTCGGTGTACATCCGTCCTACGTAATGGACGAGACTTCGAGCAACTACAAGAGTGCCGAGATGGCCAATGTGGCGTTTCTGAGCAACACGCTGAACCCGCTACTGCGGAAGATAGAGAACGAGCTCCAGCGCAAACTGCTGAGCCGCGGCGAGTGCGCACGGCGCCGCATAGCCTTCGACCGCAGTCAGCTGTACGCGTGCGACCTCGATAGCAAGGCGCGGTATATGTCCGCGCTGTTAGGCGCGGGCGTCGCCACCGTCAACGAATTGCGGCGAGCCGACGGGCGTCACCCGGTAGACGGCGGCGACACGCCGATGGTGAGTGCCAATCTGAGACCGGTGAACAGCAATAATGCGAACAATGAAAATAATGCGAACAATGGGAAAGACTAAAACCAAGAGAGAGTATATGACGCGCGAGCTGCGGGCTTCCGAGGATGCCGACAGCCGCCGCATCGAGGGGTATGCGATAGTGTTCGACACACCCTCGGCGCAGATGGGTGTGGAGAACTGCAAGCCCGTATACGAGATGATAGCGCCTGAAGCTGTGACCAAGGAAATGTTGGACGGCTGCGACATCCGCATGAACCTGTACCACGACCGACACCGCCTGTTGGCGCGAAGCAAGAAGGGTGTCGGCACGCTGGAGTACAGTGTAGACGAGAAGGGTGTGCATTTCACCTTTGAGCCCCCGCACACGCCCGACGGCGATACGGCGTTTGAGCTGGTGCGCAGCGGCGCTTTGGACGGCTGCAGCTTCGCTTTTTACATGGATTACTCGGATGACACGGCTGTATCGCGCGAGGACGCCGGCGACCGCGTGATATACACCATCCGCAAGATACAAGACATAGACGATTTCACCCTGACCGACCGCCCCGCCTATCCCGACACAGAGTGCGCCGCGCGTGAGGCTGCCGCGCGTGAGGCCTCACAAGCGAGCGCCGAGGGTGTGGCCGAGCTGCGCCGTCTGGCCGACAGAGGAGTATGACAAAAAATATAATTATCTAATAAATAAGATATTACGATTATGACACAGAAAGAAAAGAGAGAAGCGCAGAAGCGCTACAACGAGATTGCCGAGGAGTTTCGCGCTATGGCCGACACCCTCGAGAAAGAGAAGAGAGGCTACACTGCCGATGAACAGAAGCATGTCGATGAGCTGCGTGCCGAGCAAGACCGCATTTCGGCGCGTCTGCGCAGCGAAGAGCTTGCCGAGAACCTGACACCCGCGCAGAGTGCCGCACAGCGCCTTGCCGAGGCCGAGCGCGCCATTCGCGAGAACGTGAAGCGCGGTGTCTCCACTACTATTCGCCTTGTGCGCGAAGACCCGCCTGCGGTCCCGGCCGAGCCTACGATCACCGACATCAACGTGGCGAATGCCGGCAATATCGTCCGCATCAACCTGCAGGACGTACTCATGCCGTTGCAGGAAGGTCTAATCCTTGATAAGGTAGGCCTGCCGCTGATGACCGGACTTGTTGGCGAGTATGTTTGGCCTGTTGCGTCGATGGTGGAGGCCACCATAGGCGGCGACAACATGGAGCTGACCGAGCAGAAAATATCCCTATCGGCGCTCAAGGCCGTACCCGATACTATCGGTGTGACCTGCGGTGTTACCCGTCGCACAATCAATCAAAGCGGCGGTATCATCGAGACCATCGTCAAGAACCTGCTACCTATGGCCGTGGCAAAGGCTGTGAACAAAGCCATGTTCGGCACCACAGCAGCCACCGGCGCCACCAACCTCGTAGGTCCGTTCATCGGCAAGACCCCGACACAGATCACGAAAACCTTTGCCGACATCAACAAGCTCAAGGCTGCCGTGCTCAAGAGCGGTGTCGAGGGTGAGCATATGGCGTGGGTAATGACCAAGTCCACCAAAGCCATCCTCGAGGCCACGAGCAAAGACACCGGCAGTGGCATCATGATCTGCGAAAACGATATGATAGCCGGCATCCCCGTATTCACCACCGAGTTTATCGGGGACGACTATATCGGTATCGGCGATTTCACCTACCAACCGGTCGGACAATTCGGCGACTTCAGCTTCATTGTAGACCCCTACACCGAAGCTCGCAAGGACGTCGTGCAATTCACCCTGCACGTAGACTTCGGCACCAAGACGCTGCGCTCCGATGCCTTCGTTCTCGGCAAATTCAAAGCCTGATAATGTTCCTCGATCTCGACATAGTAAGGCGATACAACATCATCGACGACCTCGGCGTGGAAGCTACCGCGGCCGAGGCGTCGTTGGTGACGTTGGCCATGGGGTCGGCCTGTGCCGAAGTGTGCAACATCCTGCAGCGCACCGAGGCCGACATCATCGAGGAGTACGGCGAAGTGCCGTCCGACATCGTAATGGCCGCGCTGATGCTGACCTCGCTGTATTACAACAACCGCGATGGCGAGGCGTCACAGACGCCCGTGCGCGTGCGTCAGATGCTGGCACCGTACCGCCGCTATCCAAAAGACCTGCCGAGATGAAGATAGGACGCATGTATACACGGCTGCGGTGGGAGCGCCCCAAGACTTCTATCACGGGGACCGGGGCGTTGCTGGCCAAATACACCACTCTCGCATATATTCGCGCCGAGCGGGCGTCTATGCGCGCCACAGAACGCAATGAGGCAGGGGAGATGTATGCCGACATCCACGCCGAGTACTACGTGCGCTATTTGCATGACATCCGCCGAGGAGACCGCCTGACCGAGGTATCGGATGAGGACACCGACAGTGGCGCGCTGATGGAGGTGACCGCTGTCATCGCCAACCGACGTAAAGGGCTGAAGACCATAATATGTGACCGCGTAAACTTATGAGCGACAAGGAGACCATCCAAGAGCTACAGCGCGACTTGCGCAGTCTGGCGGCACAGCTGACCGACCAACAGAAGGCGCGTGCCCTCAAGGGGGCACTGCGAGCCGGAGGGCGCATCCTGCGCAACGATGCGCGGCGCAACGTCCGTGCATCGGGCGTGCACAACGCCTCGGCACTGGCCAAAAACATTCTGATGGCAGCCCCCTACGGGAAGACCAAACTCGGTATGCGCGTCTACCTGTCCAACCGTGCGCGTAAGGCAATGCACCTCAACCGCCGAGGGCAGCTCAAGCCTGCGCTGTTCTGGCTGGAAGACGGGACGACCTCGCGCGGCAGTCGTCAGCCTATCAATGCGCTGGGGCGAGCCGAGCAAGCCAAGGCGTCCGAGATCGAGAGCCGACTGGGCGAATTGTTTGATAAACAGATCGAAAAACAATTGAAGAAAAATGGCTGGATATAAGACTGATAGAAGCGTATCATTTCCACGCACGGGGCTGTCCGTAGGCATCGCGATATACAACTTTCTGTTAGATCGCGGCCTTCCGGCTTATCCGGTAGTGGCAATGCCGAGTGCCAACGGCGTACAGCTGCAACTGCCCTATGTGGTGTATTCGTTGGCGGGCGTGACTACACGCGCCGACAAGACCCTGCCCGGACCGCGCAGCGTCACGGTAGTACTGACATGCTACGGCTCAGGATATGACGAGGCGCTGGAAGTGGCCGAGGTAACCAACAATATGCTGTCACAGAGATTTGAGGACGCCGAGTTCGAGGGGATGGTTATCCGCGGCATCCAGTTAGAGAACGCATCGGACGGATACGACGGCGATGCGTACTACTTTGCATTAACGTACAGAATATTAACAAATTAACACATAAATAATTATGTCAACAAAAACAGGATATGTAAATGGTAGCGACATGCTGCTGATGATAGGCGAGAAGGCCATAGGCCACTGCACCACGCACAACGTGATCATCTCCGCCGAGACCAAAGACCGTGCTGTCAAGCCGCCAAAGGCCGATGCGCTAACCACCGCGCTATTCAAAGAAAAAGGTATTACCGGGCTGTCCGTGTCTATTTCGTGCGAGGGGCTGCACTACTATGGCGAGGGGGAGAACGGCTTGGCCGCACTGATGGCGTTGGCCGCTGCCGCAACGCCCGTGACGGTGAAATGCTTCGAGCGTGCCAATGACACCAAGCCCTATCTGTCGGGTAGCTTCGTCATCACCAAGTGCGACCATACCATGCCCGCCAATGATGATGTGACCTACAGCCTCGACCTTGAGAACACCGGCGCGGTGACCTTTGACGGCACAGGTCTGACAACTAACGCGGCCGGGTAAGCAATGGAGACGATCATTAAGATAGACGGGGTCGAGTACCCCGTGCGTCAGACCAT